>Ga0265296_1002088_pt1 | contig 20901 bp, 9 predicted proteins | sample MunlanPumphouse1_FD_189073 | JGI IMG/M metagenome (GOLD analysis project Ga0265296, IMG submission 189073) | Groundwater microbial communities from a municipal landfill in Southern Ontario, Canada - Pumphouse #1 | ecosystem: Environmental > Aquatic > Deep subsurface > Groundwater | place: Canada... | reverse complement strand
CTGTCGAACCAGGGCGCGCTTTCGTCGCGAGAGGCGCGCAGTTCGCCCAGACGCCAGGCCACCTTGGCCCCGACCGCCAGACGCGGCGTGACCTGATAGGTCCCGTCGATTGCGGCGATGTGGCTGCGCTGGGCATAGTCCAGCGACTGCCCCAGGGCGTCCACCTGGGCCGGCGACGGCAGGTCGGCCAGATAGGTGTACTTGGTCAGCAGGTTCAGCCGGTCATTGTCCACCGGGCGATAGGCCCCGGCCAGCGCCAGCTCGTAATAGTCGGCGTTCATCGCCATCGCCTGATCCGAGTTGGACAGGGAGATGTTGGCCTTGGCGAACAAGCGCAGCGACGGCGTGGCCTTGTAGGTCACCTGGTTGCGGGTCGCGACCGTGGTGCGTTCGCCGACCGTGTCGCCCTCGTCCTTGCGGTATTCCAGCGCCGAGGCCCAGCGCAGGCGGTCGCTGCCGTAGTCAGCGGTGGCGCCGATGGCCATGCGGTCGATTTCCTGACCCAGGGCGTCGGCCAGCGAGCCGGTCTCGTAGCGCGCGCCGAAGGTCCAGGCCTCGATGGGGCTGAAGTCCACGCCATAGGCCTGGGTCCAGCCGGTCGGGCCGTCGCCGTGGTCATAGCGTTGCTCGGCGAAGACGCTGGTCTTCTCGCCCATCTGTTGACGCGCGCCGCCGGTCAGGCGCCCCAGACGACCGCCGGTCATGGCGTCGGGGTTCTCGCCGGCCAGGGCGTAGCCCAGATAGAGGCTGCCGCGATCCGTCATGGCGAAGTCGGCCCGCACGTCGGCGCCGAAGCCCATATCGCCGTCCGAGACCTCGCCCTTGAACTTGAGCCGGTCGTGGACCTGATATTCGCCGCCGAGGCCGAAACGGTCGTTGGATTCCCGCCCGCCGTCATGGTCCAGCGTCGCCTGGACGAAGGTCCAGACAGCCCAGGGGGCGTCGCGCTGCTCCACGTTGGGCGTCTCGGGATCGGGCGTGTGGCGATAGCCGAGCGAGACCGCCGCGTCGGTGCGCGTGCCCTCGCTGGGCGGCGGCACGTACAGCGGGCTGTAGGGCGTGCGCTGGCCTTGCTGCTTGTCCGAACGGACGCCGATCGAGCCGAACCAGCCCGCCGCCGTCTCGCGACGCAGGCCGACCTCGACCGCATGACGTTCGGTCAGGCGGCCGTCGGTGACGTCGCCCTTGGCCTGAAGACGGACCGTGTCGCTGAGCGCCATGTCAAAGACGCCGCCGTACTGATCCAGGGTCTCGCCAAAGGTCAGCTCGCCGGGAGCCGAGAAGCCCGCCTCCCGCGTCTTCCAGTAGCCGCCGAAGCGCCCGTCGCGGTCCAGACCCAGTTCGTCCAGCTGACCGGCGAAGGTCAGGCTGACGGCGTTGGCCTGATCGGCGACGGTGTCGACCTTGGTGAAGTCATAGCCGCCGGTAGACGACAGATAGGCGCCGTCGCCCGGCCCGTCCGCCTGGGCGAACTCCAGCTTCACGAAGCTGTTGGGCGCGTGCTGATACAGGACGTCGGCGCCGAACAGATCCTGCGACGCCTGATCCTCGCCCTGATGATAGGCGCTGCCGGCGACGCGCAGACGGTCGGTCAGCCAGTGCTGCGCCCGCCCGCCCGTGGTGAAGGCCTCGGGCCGCGTCAGGCCCGGCGAATACTCATACGCAGCCACGACCCAGACCGGGTTCCCGGCCAGCGACGACTGGGACACGAAGCTGTTCGCATCCGCCGTCATCGGCGGCGGGTTGCGCATCACGACCCGGCCCTGGAGATAGTTCACCTCATAGTCGCGGGCGGCGATCAGCTCCTGACGCTCCAGCACCAGGCCGGAATCCTTGTCGCGGACTTCCAGGAAGACCCGCTCCGACCCCGGCGCAATGTCGCGGTTGCGGAAGAAATAGACCGAGCCCCCGGTCGAGGCGAAGTCCTCTCGGCTGGCCACGGTGCCAGGGTCGGCGGCGAAGCCGGTGATCTCGGTGCGACGCTCGCCGCTCGCGGTCACGGCGTCGCTGCGCCAGTCCAGACTGGCGCCGTACAGGGTCCGCTGGTGACGGATCAGCTCATTGCCGCCCAGACGGCTCTGGAACACGCCCCACATGGCGTCGGTGTTCTCGTTCTCGGCGCGCAGATAGAAACGGCCATAGGTCGGGGCGTCCTCGACCGTGACCGAGTCGTCGCCATAGACCGGATAGTGCATCTCCGGGTCGATACGGCGCAGCAGCGAGCGCGGGTCCTTCTCCAGGAAGCCGTCGAACAGGCTCTTCAGCGGCTGCTCGCCGGTGTCGGCCGAGGCCGTCAGGCGCCAGTCGTTACGAACCACGCCCTTGAAATAGAAGGCCAGACGACCGTCGACGAAGTCGTCGCGGTGATCGCCTGCATCGCCCAGCAGTTCATGCTTGGCGGCGTCAAAGCTGCGGCTGCCTGCCGTGATGTCGGCGATGCCGACAAAGAAGCGGTCGGTGCGCGGCAGGACGATCTCGCGCACTAGATCGACCGGCGCCTGACCGGGACGCGCCACCTGCACCGCCACGGCGGCGGTGTCCGCGGGCACGATCTGCTGGACCATGAAGCGGCCCGTGCGATCCACCGGAACCGTGGTTCCGAAGGCGGTGACGCGCGTGGCGGGGTCCTCGACCTCGCCGCTCAGGGTGACGGCGGCGCCCTTGACCGAGATGGCGTCGACGACGCGCATGTTCTCGAACGACGGCCCGGCCAGGATGTCCGGCTTGGTGACGTTGACCGCATGGGTCACGTCCAGCGTCAGGGCCGAGGTCTGGTCGTAGCGGCCCTCGGCGTCATAGACGCGCAGCACATAGCGATAGCGATGCTCGCCCGGCTGATCCCGGTCGGTCGTCCACAGGACGGGTTGGCCGAAGCGCGCCGGAATAACCGTCAACGGCGCTTCCTCGGTGCTTTGATCGGCGCGGAAGATGCGAACCTCGGCCCGGTCGATATAGGCGGCGTAGTTGCTAAGGGTGAAGAAGCGCACGGCGTCGCCGGCGCGGATCACCGGCTGCTCCGCCACGATGCTCAGCACCGGGCGCACGTCGAAGGCCGTGGCCTGAACCCGCACGTCGGCCCCGGCCAGGGCCAGGTCCTGACGACGCTGGCGGTCGGCGCGCAGATCATCGCCGTCCTCCCCTGCCCCATCGATGCTGACACGGAACGGACGCGCCGCCCCGCGATCAGCGGCTTCCAGGTTGTTCCCGACGCCGCGGCGTTCGACCGCCGCATCGTCCGCCACCGGGCCGCAGGGGCGCTCGGTGTCGCGACCGCAATAGACCTGACTATCATCAGCAGCGACTTCCTGGGCCTGAACCCCGGTGGCGAGGGCGATGGCCGATCCGCCCATCAGCAGGGCGGTCAGCAGCTTGTTCGACGCGCGGATCATTGCACGCCTCCCTCATGAGGAGTGGACGGGACGACGGTCTCCTCTTCGATGACCAGTCGGTAGCGGCCGCGCTCGTCGTTCCAGCGGTCCTGGAGGCGACGACGGACCTGGGCGACGCGGTCCTTGATCAGGTCCGCGCTTTCACCCTGGGCGGCATAGGCCAGACGCAGGACCGAGGGACGCTCGGCCAGGGTCGCGATCAGGCCCTCGAACTGCTGTTCGAACTCCGGACGCAGAGCCTCGCCGTCGAAGGCCTCGCCGTTCAGGTCCAGACGGACCACGCGGTGCAGACCGGCGCCGAAGTTCAGGCGGGCGAACTTGCCGCGCGTCAGGCGCACCGTTTCCGGGTTGCCCGAGGTGACGCGGTAGCCCGTCGGCAGGGTCCGGTCGTCCAGCTTCACGATGAAGTTGGAGCCGCGGTCCTCGTTCGGGATCATCGGGCAGGTGATGTGATACCGGCCCTCGGCGTCCGTCGTGATCAGCAGACCGCGCGCGGTCGCCAGACGCACCCCCGGCAGACCCGGTTCCCCGTCGTCCTGAACGCCATTGCCGTTCCGGTCTTCGAACACCTTGCCCAGGATGTCGGTGCAGTCGAAGTCCGGGTCGGGGATCATCCGCACCGTGGCCTCGGCCAGGTTGGAGATGACCTGATCGACGATCGGGTTCACCGCAAAGGCGACGTTGGTGTGCTCGCCCTCGACCACGCCCGAACCGACCACCAGGATCAGCTCCAGACGCTTGGTTTCACCCGCCGCGAAGGTCAGGTCGTTCCAGGTCAGCAGACGACCGTTCTGGATCGGCTCGACCGCCACGCCGTCGATGCGGGCGCTGCTCTCGCGATAGCGGAAGCCGGCCGGCACGCGGTCCGTCAGGGTCAGGCCCGTCAGCGTCCCGGCCAGGGTGTTGCGGGCCGTGATGACATAGGGGACCAGACCGCCGCGCACGACGTTGACCATCGGGGTCGTCTTCGTGACCTCGATCGCGCCCTCCAGGATCGGGTCCAGCGGGATGTTGTTGTTGACGATGTTGGCCGAAACCCCCGGCGTCATATTGAAGCTCAGCACATAGCCGGTCGTCATCACGCCCGTCAGGCAGCCTTCAGCCGTGCCCAGCGGCGGCGGGCCGTTGCTGGTCGAGACCAGCAGGGGGTCCGGCGTCGCATTGACCGTCAGCGGTCCCGCGCAGGGCGGAATGATCGTCGACGGCTGGTTCGGGTTATAGGTCCCGTTCGGCGGCGTCACCGACAGGCTGTAGGCGCCGGCCGGGGCCGAGGCCGTCAGCTGGAACTGGTATAGGCCCAGGGCGTCGGTGATCTGACGCGCGTTTCCGGCGCCGCCCAGCAGATGCAGGGCGGGATCGAAGCCGGCCGGTCCGGTGATCTGGACCGTCGCGCCCGGAATGGCCGTGCGGCGCACCGCGTCATAGACCACGCCCCACGGGTCCAGCGGCAGGGACTGCTGGGTCACGCCGGCGCCCGGCGTCAGGGTGATCCCCGTCAGTTCGCGATCCTTCAGGGTCGCGCCGCCGGCATTGGAGGCCGAGGTCACGCCGTCGACGAAGGCCGCGCCGGTCTCATTCGGACGCGCCCCGCCATAGACGGCGTTGTTGTCCGGGTGACGGAAGCGCACGCCATAGCCCGAGCCGGGCGCCACGCCGGTGAAGGCGTAGCCGCCGTCAGCCCCGGTCTGGGTCGTCGAGATCAGGACGTCGCCCAGGAACAGCTCGACGGTCCAGCCCGCTTGCGGGGCCTCGCCGCCGCCGCGGGCGCGGTCGTGGTCAGAGTCCATCCACACCGAGCCCGAGATCTGGGCCTCGTCGCCGCGCTCGCCGAACAGGTAGCCCGTCGCTTCGGCCGCAGGGGCCAGGACGATGCCGGTGATGGCGTCGCCGCCGTCCGATGCGCCGCCCGAGGTGCCGGGCGTGTCCAGACCGTCGTCATAGCCGTCCGGCTGGGTTTCCGTGACCGTATAGGTCCCGCCCGGCAGGTCGGTGAAGCGGTAGCTTCCGTCCGGTCCGGTCACGACGGTGCGTGTGACCGCCTCGCCGCGCGCATCCGTCCCCGTCAGGACGACGGTGACGCCGCCGATGACCGGCTCGTTGGCGTCGCGGACGCCGTTGTTGTTGGTATCGTTATAGACCAGGCCCGACAGCGAGCCGGTGCGCTCGCCGAAGTTGATCGGCGCGGTCTTCTCATCCGTGACGACGGTGACGGGCACGCGGTTGGTCGGATGCTCCGGCCCCTCGCCATAGCCCGCAGGCTGGGTCTCGATGACCACATAGTCGCCCGCCGGCACGTCGCCGAAGCTGTACGACCCGTCAGGTCCCGTCGTGGTCGTGGCCACCAGGTCGCCCGAGGCGGTGCGCAGTTCCACCACCACGTTCGCCAGCGGACGATCGCCGCCGTCATTCACGCCGTTCAGGTCAACGTCGACATAGACGTTCCCGCTGACGCCCTGACCGCGCTCGCCAAAGGCATAGTCGATCGCGTCGGTCGCTTCAGGCAGGACGATGCCGCTGATCTGGTCGCCGGGCGTCGTCACGACGCCGCCGACCGAACCGGCGCTGTCCAGGCCGTCCGAATAGTTGGCCGGCTGGGTCTCGACGACCCCATAGGTCCCCGCCAGCAGGTCGTCGATGATCCACTCGCCCGAGGCGTTGGTCGTGGCCGTGCGGTTGACCGCACCGCCCGCCGCGTCCGTACCCTTCAGGGTCACGACCACGCCCGCGATGGGCGCCTCGCCGGCCTGACGCACGCCGTCGTTATTGCTGTCGACGAAGACGTGGCCGGCGATGCTGCTGACCGTGTCGGCGAAGTCGACCGTCTGGGTCTGACCAGGGGTCAGGTTGACCGAGACCTCGTTCGGCGACGACGAGCCATAGCCGTCAGGCTGGACCTCGCGCACCGTATAGTCGCCGGCGGGCAGGTCGATGAAGGTGTAGGTTCCGTCCGGGCCGGTCGTCGTGGTCGCAATGACCACGCCGTTCTGAACCAGCTCGATGGTCACGCCGGCCAGAGGCGGCTCGCCGCCCCCGTTCACGCCGTCGCGCTGCGGGTCCTTGAAGACCGTGCCGCTGATGACCACGGCGCGCTCGCCGAAGACATAGTCGGTCGCGTCCACGCCGGCGCCCAGGGCGATGCCGCCGATGGTGTTGGCCGCAGCCGTGCCGTCGAAGACGCCGTTGTTGACCGCGCCGCCCGCCGAACCGGCAGCTTCACGACCGTCGGCATAGGCGCTGGGCTGGGTTTCCGTCAGGGCATAGGTCCCCTTCGGCAGGTTGTCGAAGACGTAAGAGCCGTCCGCCTTGGTCGTGACCGTGCAGGTCTGGCTCGGGTCCAGGGCCGCGCGCCAGGTGCAGATGTCCTGACCATCGGCGGTCGTGCCCGACAGGATGATCTCGACGCCGCCCAGACCAAGCTCGCCGGCCTGACGCACGCCGTCGTCATTGCCATCGACATAGACCAGACCCGCCAGCGAACCGGCCAGCTCGCCGAAGGCGTAGTTGGAGCCCAGCTCGCCCGCGTTCAGCACGATGCCGCTGATGACGTCATTGGCCGCAGCGCCGCGCACGACGCCGCCGACCACGCCAGCCGCATCCTTGCCGTCCGTGTAGTTCGACAGGGGGGCAGCGGTCTGCGCCTGCTGCGTCAGGGTATAGCCCGTCGCATCCGATCCCGGCACGGACAGGAGCATGAAGGCGCCCGCCGCATCGGTCGTGACCGCGCAGTTGATCAGGTCGCAGACGTTCTGGCCGTTCGCGGTCGTGCCCGACAGGGTGACGCTCACGCCCAAAATGCCGGCCTCGCCCGCATCGCGAACGCCCGAGTCGTTGTTGTCGACATAGACATAGCCGCTGAGGCCCTGGCCGCTGGCGCCGAAGTCATAGTTGATCGCCGACGAACCGGCGGTGACGACGATGACGGCCACGATCTTGTTGGCCTCGCCCGGCGCCGCCGTATTGGCGCCGCTCTGGCCGCCGGAATCGCCGCCCGAGGTGCCGATGAAGGCGCCCGTGTGGGTCAGACCGGCCGCAGGCGTGATCTCCAGCGCATAGACGCCGGGACGCAGAACCTGACAGGTCGGCGTGGCCGAAGCCGCGTTCGGGAAGCTGTAGAGGCCGGTCGCCGTCGTGGTGATCAGGCAGTCGATGGTCTCGTTGAGGTCGTTCAGGCCCGTCAGGCGAATACCGGCGCCGGCAAGGCCCGTGGTCTCGCCCGCGCTGCGGATCGCATCGGCGTTCGGGTCCAGGAAGACCATGCCGCTAAGCAGCGAGGTCGGCAGTTCGCCGAAGTTGCGCTCGGTCAGATCGGCGCCCGGCGCCACCGCGCCGATGTCGAAGCCTTCCGGCGCCGTGCGGCCGCTGGAGTTGGCGATCACGAGGGCGCCGTTGGCGTCCTTGCCGTCGGAGGCGCCGTTCGGCTGGACCAGTTGCGTCACGGTATAGGCGTCCACGCCGTTCGACGGCGGCACAGATGCGAACTCATAGAAGCCCGTCGCATTGACGTTGGCCGTCAGATTGACGGCGCCGCCGGCGTAGTCCGTGCCCGTCAGACGGATGTGCGGCGTCGAGGCGAAGGCGGCGGGCGCAAAGCCCGTCTCGCCGCTGCCGCCTTCACGCACGCCGTTGTTGTTCAGGTCGCGATAGACGTAGCCCGACACCTTGGCCGCGCTGACTTCCTGGAAGACATAGCCTGTCGCCTCGGTGGTCGCCGGCAGGACGATGTTGGAGATCGTATTGCTCGACGCGCCGCTGCCATAGGCGGCGTTGTTAACGTCGCCGCCCGCCGTGCCGGCGGTCTCGTTGCGGTCGAACGTGCCCGAGGGCTGGGTCTCGACGATCTGATAGGTCCCGGCCGGCAGGCGGTCGAAGGTGTAGGCGCCGCCAGCGGTCGTCGTCGTCGTGCGGTTGGCGATGGCGTTGCCGAACACATCCGTCCCGCTCAGCGTCAGGGTGACGCCGGTCATGCCCTCGTTGGCGTCGATCGCGTCGTTGCGGTTGTCGTCACGATAGACCGTGCCCTTGATCGACGACGTCGTGACTTGGGTGGTTTCGGTCTTGGTGTTGTTGGCCGGGTTCGTGTCGCGGCTGATTTCCTTGCCCGAACCGTCCAGACCCGGCTTGATCTCGGCCGTATTGGTCAGGTTCGTGTTCAGCGCGCCCGCAAAGGGATGGGCCGCCTTGGCGAACAACGTCAGGGTCACGGTGTCGCCCATCCCGGCGGGGAAGTCGCCGTCCAGCACGCAGGTGATCTTGTTCGCGCCCGAGCAGGTCATGTTCGAGACCGAGGCCGCCCCGGCCACGGTGAAGCTCTCTTCGTACTGACCGGCCACGTTGACCCGCGTCCAGCCCGACGGAAGCTGATCCGACACGCGCACCTGGGTGGTCGGCGAGACGCCGTTGTTGCGCACGACGATCCGATACTCGACCGGCTGGTTGATCTGCACCGGCGACGGCGTGACGCGGGTCTTGCTGACGACCTCCAGATCGGTCGCGGGAATGACCGTCGTGGTCTGCACCGCTGTATTGTTGGCCAACTGGCTGTCGGCCTGACTGACGGTCGTATTGTCCTGTTCCAGCGACACGATTTCTGCGCCGTTGGAGAAGGTCATGGGACCCGTGGGCGGAGCGCCGGTGACAGTCATAAACAGGCGGAAGATCACCTGACGCTCTTCATCCAGGAAGTTCTGGCTCGGATCGCTGTCATGCAGACGGCACTCGATCTGGCCGCCGGCCACCGTGACGCAGTTCGGTGCGGGCGGCGTGTAGAGCGTCAGCCCGCCGTCGGCGCCGACCGGGTTCACCTCGAACCTGGACAGGGCCATCGTATAACCGGCCGGCGCGGCCGGAATATCGGTGACGACCACATTGCCCGCGCGCGAGGGACCATAGTTGGAGGCGCGCAGGTCATAGACCAGCTCGGACCCAAACGGCATCGGGTCGAATTCGGCGCTCGGCTCTTCCTTGGTGATCGCCAGATCCATGGTCGGCGCCAGCACCGGGTGCGTCAGGGCGACGCTGTTGTTGGTGGCGTTCGTCTCGTTGGTCGAGGTGGTCACGGTCGCGGTGTTGACGTGGTCGATCGGGAAGCCCGAGGTCGCCCCGCCGAACGGGAAGCGGGCCCGGACCTGCTGGCTGATCTGATAGGTCTGACCACGATTGATCGTGCCCATGGGGCAGGTGATCTTGCCGGTCGCATCATCCTTGACGCAGGTCACGCCGCCCTTGGTGGTGGACGGCTGACCGACCAGTTCGAAGCGCGTCGTGTCGATGGTGTCCTCGACCACCACGTTCGAGGCCGGGTTCGGCCCCAGGCCGCGCACGCTGATGCTGTAGGTCGCCAGCACGCCGACCTTGGCCGGGTTCGGCGAAACCGTCTTGGCGTTCAGCGTGATGTCCGTGATCGGCGCGATGTCGTAGCTGGCGGTCGACTGGTTGTTGGCCAGGGCCGTCGGGTCTTCGGTCGTGTCCGGCGAGCTCACCTCGGCGACATTGTCGAACAGACCGCTCTCGACCGGACGCGAAATGCGCACGATGGCCGTCTCGCTGTCGCCGACGTCCAGGTCGCTCACCGTCCAGCTGATCCTGCCGTTGCTCGCGCTGTAGGCCGGCGCGCCCTGGCTGGCGCTTTCCAGGTTGAAGCCTGTGACGAAGCCGTTGCCGGCGTCATTGATGAAGTTCGGCAGCACGTCGGTCACGACCACGGTGCGGGCGATCTGGCCGCTCAGGTTGCTGACCGTGAAGCGGATGTAGAAGTCCTGGGTGTTGAAAGGCACCGACAGGGCGGGCGCCTGGGTCCAGGGCCCCGCCGCGCTCAGGCTGACCTCCTTGACGATGGCCAGATCGGCCTCGTTCGGCGTCGAACGCGAAATCGCAGAGGCGCAGTTGTTGCCGCCGTTGAGATCGCCCGGCAAAGCGCCCGCCGCCGTACAGGCCGTATTGGTCAGGTTCAGGTCCGCGCCCGTACCCGCCAGGGTCCTGAGCGACAGCACCGCATCGGCGCCGACCGCCAGGCTGCCTGGCCCCGACAGTTCGCAGGTGATCTCAAGCCCCGCCTGCGAACAGGCCCAGGGCGCCGCCGCCGAGACATAGGTCTCGTCCGCCGTCACCGTATCAACAATGCGCAGCGGATTGGCCGCGTCATAGTTCAGCACCGACGGTCCCAGGTTGCGGACCGTGATCGTGCTGGTCATCACCTCGCCGGCCTCGACCGGATTGGGTCCCTTGACCTTCCGCGTGCGCAGGTCGGCGTTCGGCGCGACGATGCTATAGCCGGCGTTGGCCGTGTTGTTGTCCGGGATCGGATCTGTAATCCCGGCCGGCGACGTCACCGTCGCCGAATTGACCGCGCCGCCGCTCGTGACGGCGAGCGAGCGGACAGGAATGACGAAGGTCTGGACCTGCCCGGTCGTCAGGACGCCGGCCGTGCAGCTCACCGCCTGCCCCGCGACGCCGCAACCCGCAGGCAAGGGCGTCAGGATTTCAAACTCGGGCGCGATCTGATCGACGATGACGGCGCCGTCGACCGTCGTCGGCCCGACGTTGCGGATCTTCAGGGTGATGTCGGCGCTGTCGCCCAGGACGATGGTGGCCGGCATGGTCTTTTCCGCCGACAGATCGGAACCGGGCTCGATGGTCGTGACCACCGGCGTCGCAACATCGTTGGTCGTGTTCGGGTCAAGCACCAGCAGGCTGGTCAGCCCGGCGAAGGCGTTGTTGGTGATGGTGCCGCCCGTGGCCAGCACCCGCCCCTTGATCGTGATCGGCGGCAGATCGCCGATCAGGGCCGCTCCATTATAATTACAGGCGACCGTCAGGCCGCTGCGGCTGCAGGTCCAGTCGCTGCCCGCCGCCGAAATAAACTCGAAATTGTTGGCCGCCGGCAGGTTGTCCGTCACGCGGATCGCAGCCGTCGCGTCCGGCCCGGCGTTCCTGGCCTGCAAGGTATAGGTCAGGATGCCGCCGGCGGGGATGGAGTCATCCGGCTCGCCGTCGTCCTTGACCACCGACAGGTCCGCGCCCTCGCGAACCGCCGGGGAAACCGTCAGGCTGTCGTTCCCCGTGTTGCCGTCGACATTGGTCAGGCTGGAGATGCTGGCCGTCGTCGTCCGCGATCCGGCGCTGGTCGCATCCGCCGAGAAGACGACGGAGGCGTCGCCGCCCGCCATCGGCGGCATGGCGCAGGTCAGGGTCTGGCCGCCGACCGCGCCGCTCAGGCTGCAGTAGGCGGGGAAGGTCCCCGCCGCGACCGAGAAGTGCGACGGCACGGCGATGGTCACGACGGCGTCGTTGACCGGGTCCGGCCCGTTGTTGGTGGCGCGCAGGGTGAAGGTCGCACGCGCGCCATTGGCCACCGGGTTGGGCGCCCAGGTGTAGGCGGAGACCTGAAGGTCAGACGCGGCCGCAGCGCCGGCCACGCCGGCGATCGCCAAGGGCGCAGCCATGGCGGCCACACGCAGCGCCACGCGCTTCAAGGTTTTCAGCAGTTTCAACACGTCACGAGCCTCCGGTTCGACCGAAGACTCGGGAGACGGACAAGATGACCACGCAGCTCCGTCCCGGCGCTTCACCGAAGCCCGGACGTCCATCTACGCAGCATCGCCCCCCGATGGGTCGAAGACGGGGCAACTAGCCCGCACGACCGGATATAGCCACGCCTGTAACGTAACTAAGTGTATGATTTTACGTGAGTTTACATTAACCTGGCGTTATCGGGTGTGACCAGACTTGGGCGACGCCTCTCCGTCATGGCCAAGGGCTCGGCGCCCGCCGAGGCGAAGCCGCCGCCAGCCTCCTGCGGGGCAAGATCGAACCGCAAGGGTGCGGGACGTGAGGCCGGCGCGACAGCCGGCCTCCCGGGTGCGCCGCCCTATTCTTCGTCGGGGTGAGGCGCCAGGGTCTCCACGCGCGCCACGCCGTCCGCACCCTTGGTCAGGCGGAAGGCGTCCAGCTGGCGGCCCGTCGCGGTGAAGGCGCGATAGACCACGGCGTCCGGCGACACATCCAGGGTCTGGAAGGTCTGGGTCCGCGAGGCCGAGCGCGAGGCCCAGCCCAGATCGGCGACCGGATACATCTTGGGCCCGGCGACCGAGACCACATAGGTCGAGCCGTGATCGGACGGACGCGCCGGCCCCGCATTGAGCATGGGTCCGGTTCCGATGGCGCCGCGCGCATAGCCGTGGTCGTGGGCCTGCAGCACCAGGTCGACGCCGTACTTGTCGATCAACGGCTTGAGGGCGTCGCGCACCCGGGCGTTGTCGCGATCCGGGTCGATCGAGAACAGGGGGAAGTGCAGGAACAGCGCGGTCCAGCGGTTGGGGTTGTTCGCCAGCAGTCCGTCCAGCCAACGCACCATCTCGGCCCGCATGGCCTCGTCGCCGTGGAAAAGGGGCGCATCGACCGAGATCAGGCGTAGGCCCTGATAGTCGACGGTCCAGGCCGTCTCCTTCAGCTTCTCGACGCCCGCCGGCCCGGTTTCCGGCAGGGTGTACTGACGCCGCCACTGCGGATTCAGTACCGGGCCGCGCCCATACTCATGATTGCCCGGCGTCGGCATCTGCGGCGTCTGGGCGTAGAGGAAGCCGCCGGCGGCGAACCACTCGCCCCATTCATTGTCGCTGTCGTGCCGGTTGATCAGGTCCCCGGCGTGAATGACGAAGGCGGCGTCCCCGGCCTTGCGGAAGGCCATCCTCATGGTGCGCGACGCCTCGCTGAGGATGTTGTTCTGCATGTCCCCCATATAGAGGAAGGTGAAGGGCTCGGCCGTCGTCGCCGCCGTGCGGAACTGCAGCCATTCCGACCACCGCGCCCCGTCGCCGACGCGATAGGCATAGACCGTCTCCGGCTTCAGCCCCTTCAGCACCGCCGAATGATAGGCCGCCCGGAACTCGGGCGCCTCGCGCACGGCGAGGGTCGCGTCGTCGGTGACGGCGCTCACGCGGACCGCCTGCTGGATGAAGTCCGGGCCGTCCTGGGCCTCGGCGTATTCGACGAAGCCGACGACGCCCGGCGCGGTGCGCCAGGTGATCGCCATCTCGTGCGCCGGATCGGCGGTCAGGTTCAGGATGATCCGTTCCGGCTGCTCGGTCGGAGGGACCACGGGCCGGTCCGAAGCCTGGACCGGCGCGGGTTCGGGACGCAGCGGACGCTCCGCCGTCTGCGCCATCGTCTGTCCGCCCAGGGCCGCCAGCGCGGCCCCGAGCATCAGGGCGTGGGTCGTTTTCATGCTCCCCTCCCCGATCAGAAGACGTAGGTCAGGCCGACCGAGATCGACCGCCCGTTCTTGATGTAGGCGCGACTGGAGCTCGTGCTGGCGCCGGCCGTGTACCAGTAGGTGTGGTTGTCGAAGAGGTTCTGCACCTGCAGCGACGCGGTCGCCCCATCCCACAGCTTGCGCCGCACGTTCAGGTCCACAAACTCGTAGTCCTGCTCATAGGGATTGTTGCCGAAGTCCTGGATGCCTTCGAGGAATTCCGACTGATAGCTGTAGGCGGCGTAGGCCTCCCAGCCCTCGCGCGCCCAGAAGATCTGGACGTTGGCGACCGCCTCGGGCGTCTCCATCAGCGGCAGGGTATAGCCCTGCGGGTGCCAGGAAATGCCGGTCTCGGCCTCCGACTTCTGCAGCGTCAGGTTCACGCTGGCGCCCAGCGCCGACAGCGGACCCGGCAGCCAGTGGAAGACCTGCTGGGCGCTCATCTCGACGCCGTAAACCCGCGCCCACTTGCCGTTGTTGGGCTTGGAGACGGTCACGCCGTCCGGGCCGACGTTCACGCCGGACGTCCCGTCGCGGATGTTCGACGACGAGGAGCGGTAAAGGAAGTTCTCGATGTCCTTGTAGAACAGACCCAGCGAATAGGCCCCCGTATCGCCGTTGTAGCGCTCGACCGAGAGGTCGTAGTTGATCGCCTTCATCGGCTTCAGGTCCGGGTTGCCCTGCTCGATGGCGACCAGCAGCCACTCGTTCTTCGGATTGATCTTGCCGTCGCCGTCCGGGTCGCTGTCGTAGCCGTACTCGCGCGCCGAGGACATGCGAGCGATGTCGGGACGGGCGAAGCTGGTCCAGATGGCGGCGCGCACCTTGGTCCGGTCGTCCAGGTCATAGTTGAGGTGGATCGACGGCAGGACGTTGATGAAGTCGCTCTTGTCCGTCGCGTAACCCGCGCCCTGAACCTCGTCGAGGGTATAGGCGTCGATCGTGTTGTTGGTGCTCTCGACCCGGACGCCGCCCAGGATCTGCGCCTGACCGAAGCGGGCCGTCGCCATCAGATAGCCGGCGAAGATGTCTTCCTGGAAGGTGAAGCTGTCCTCGCCGCTCAGCTCGGCATTGCCGGGATCGGTGGCGAAGCCGTCGAAGAAGTCGCTGTTCCCCGCCATGGCGCGCTGCAGTTCGGCCAGCATGGCGTCGTTGTCGATCACCGTGCCCAGACGATAGAGGCCCGAATACTCGCCGTCGAACAGGCTGGCGACCTCCTTGCCGTAGAAGCGCGAGAAGTCGGCCAGGGTGCCCGAGGCGTCCAGATCCATGAACTCGCCGCTATAGGTCGAGCGCTTGGAGCTGTAGAATTTACCGCCCGTCTTCACCGCTTCCAGCCAGGTCGAGACCGGACGCCATTCGACGTTGAACTGGCCCTGCCACAGCTCTTCCTCGGCCCCGCCGATCTCGCCCGACAGGCCGGCGAAACCGTATTGGCTGTTGTCGTGGATCGCCGCCATGCCGGCGTCGTTCAACACCCATTTGGGGAAGCGGCTGTCGCCGAAGTTGACGACATTGACGCCCTTGTTGCCGAGCCAGCCGTACTTGTCGCTGCGGAACTCCATCTCATAGGAGTCGTCGGTATTGTCCTCCGACTTGGCGTAGGAGAGGTCATAGTCGACCGTGAAGTCGCCCAGACGGCTGACGCCGCCGAGGTTGAGCGACATGACCGTGCCGGTCTCGCGCGAGCCTTCCCAGAAGCGACGCAGGCGGAAGCCCTGCGGGTCCCAGGTCCCCGAGGCGCCGTCCAGCGTATAATAGGACCGCGCCGAACGGTCGGCGTCGGTGATCCGGCCGTCCTTGTCACGGTCCACGATCTGGGCGGTGGTGTAGCTGTAGATCCGGCCCAGCTTGGCGTCCGTGCCGATCACCGCGTCCTCGGGCCGCAGCAGACCCGTCATGGTCTTGTCGACCTGGCTCAGACGGGTGGAATTCTTGCCCGTGTCGTTGCGGAAGTTCAGGCGATTGCCGAACTCGTCCTGGGTGTATTCGTTGAACTGGCCGCGCAGGTGAAAGTCGTGAGCCACGCCGCGGTAATCAAGGCTGGCGTTCAGACCGTGACGTTCGACCTCGGTCTCTCCGAAACCCAGGTTCATGCCGCGCATGACGAAACTGGCGGTGTCCCAGCCCATGGTCTCGCTGTCGGCGTACCAGACCGGCGGCTGGTTATCGCCGTCCACGCCGTTCTGCTCGAACTGCGACTTGCGGCGCGACCAGCTGCCGGTGACGAACAGACCCCAGTTGTCGGTGAACTGGCGCCCGAACGAGCCGGAAATCTCGCCCGACTTCTCGTCATCGAACTTGTCCAGCATCCCGGCAGAGACCGACAGGACGCCATAGACCGGGTCGTGGTCAAAGGCCGTCGGCGTGCGGATGTCGATGGTGCCGCCCAGGGCGTCGCCGTCGCGATCCGGGGTCAGGCTCTTGATGACGGTGATCGAGTCGATGCCTTCCGGCGGCAGAAAGCTGAGGCGCACGCCGCGATAGAAGTTGTCGCCCGGCGAACCGGCGCCGCCCATGCGCACGCCGTTCATGGTGTAGTTGTTCAGTTCGGTCGACAGGCCGCGAATGGTGATGCGGTCGCCCTCGCCCGTGGTGTGGTTGCGCACCGCATTGACGCCCGGCAGGCGCGACAGGGACTCGGCCACGTTGTTGGCGGGCAGGTCGCCCATGTCGTCGGCGCTGATGACGTCCGAGATGAAGTCGGCCTTGCGCTTGGCGTCCAGCGACCGGCGCAGGCCCGCCGCATAGCCGACCACCTCGACCTCGGCGACCTCAAAGGCGTCGGGCGACGTGGCGCTAGCCTCCGCCGACTGCCGCACCAGGGTCAGGACGCCGCGCACCTCGCGCGCCTCGACGCCCGATCCGGCGATCATGCGACGCAGGGCCTCACGCGGCGTCATGGCCCCCGTGACGGCGTTGGAGGTCCGCCCCCGCGTAAGGCTCGGATCAAAGACGATCTGAAGGCCCGTGTCCCGCGACAAGGCCTGCAACGCCCGGCCCAGGTCCTGGGCCGGAATGGAAATGGCGGCGCGGGTCTCGGCGCCGGGCGTCGCCTGCCAGGCGTAGGCAGGCGCGGCCGCGGACGCCAGAACAGCGATGGCGGCCGCTGTAAGCAGGCCGGTCTTGTGAATAGGCATTCGATAATCCCCTGCGATCATACGGATCGTTATGGGGTTAGACGGCGACTGCAGAGGTCCTGACAGCTGTCATGAAAACTTGCCCTGAAGGTCGCCTAACCTTTGGAAATCTCAAAATGATCCGCCCCCTGACGGGTCAGTTTGAAGCCGTGAATTCCAGCCATGGCGGCCAGGGCGTCTTCCGGTCGATCATAGGCGAAACGCCCGCTGACCAAGGCCCGCCCCACGCCGGGGTCCGCCAGCTTGACCTGGACGCCCGTGGTGCGTTCCAGGTCCTCGACCACACTGGACAGGGTCGCTTCATCGAACTCCAGCCACCCCTTGGCCCAGGACGGAACATCGGTCTTGGCTTCCGGTCTGAACATCGTCTCGCGCTCCACCACCCCGCCCAGGACTGTCGCGCGCTGACCCGCCCGCACCTTCATCCACATGCCCCGGTTCGACATCACCTTCACAACGCCCTCGAACACCACCACCTCGACCACCTTGCCGTCAGGTGTCTGGCGTTGATCCACGTTAAAGCGGGTTCCCAAGGCCGTGACGCGCACGCCGTCAACCTCGACCGAGAAAGGTCGTTCCTTGTCAGGCGCGACCTCAAAGAAGCCCTCGCCCTTGAGTCGCAACCGACGTTCCTTGTCGTCCAGTTCGACGCGAACTTCGCTCAAGCCGTTCAGCAGAACGGCGGAACCGTCCGCCAGTGCGATAGGCTGAGGGACTCCCCTGGAGCCGACGATCAGGTCCCCGCGCGGCATGAGGACGGTCACAAGCGCCAGCGCGCCGCAAACCGCCGCCAGGCCGCCCCCGATGACAAGGGCGCGCGGCGCCTTTTGCCGGATCCCCGGCGTCGGTCGCGCCCGCGCCACCCGCTGCGTCGCCCAGATCACGGCGGCGTCGGAAATCAGGGCGTCATGTCGCCTCAGCAGCTCCGCCCGCTCCGGCCGCCCCTCCAGCCACTGATCAAGCGCCGCCTGTTGCTGTGGCGACCATGTCGCCGCCCGTCTGGCGTCAGCCCAAAGCGCAGCCTCCCGATCATCTTTCGATCGGTTAAATCTGATCGGCATGGCGGCCCTCCGCCGTTCGGCGCAGCGTCTGAGCTGCGCGACTGTAATGTTTCTGCACGGCCTCGACCGACAATCTCAGATCACGAGCGATCGCTTCATAAGACTCTTCGCCCGCACGACGTCGCACAAAGACCTCTCGCCGCAAGGCCGGCATGGCCTCCAGCGCCCGCTGACATAGTTGCAGTCGTTCACTCATGTCCAGCGCCTCCAACGGCGTCGCCCCGCTGTCGATGAGATGATCCGCCTCTTCCAGATCCTCGATCTGCACATTGACCACGCGGCGGCCGCGATCGATCAGGATATTGCGCGCCGTGCGCATGGCGTAGGATAGCGGGTCGCTGATCAGGGTCTCACGCGCCCGCGCCAGGACGCGCATGATCGCCTCCTGCGCCACGTCCTCGGCGTCGCCCGCTGTCGCCAGCCGTCGCCGCACATAGGCCAGCAGGACCCGATTCTGCGCCGCCAGCGTCCGCCCCACCTCATGTTCGTGACCGATCACACGCAACGCCCCCCGCCGGAGCGTGGCTATACGGATCGCTCATGTCAGAGACGATGAAGTTTCGTGTCAGTTTGATCGCAAGGCTGTCGCCGTCCGGGCGGCTCGGCCCTTGCCGCGCCAGGTCGCCTAGGGTTCCAGCTCGATGTCCCAGTAGAGGTAGTCGAGCCAGCTCTGGTGCAGGAAGTGGGGCGGGAAACGCCGACCGGCTTCCTGCAGCTCCCACGAGTTCGGCTGATGCGCGGACCGGCGCAGAAGGGGCATTCCCGCCTGTTGCGGCGTGCGCCCGCCCTTCTTCAGGTTGCAGGGGCCGCAGGCGGCGACGATGTTCTGCCAGGTGGTGCGGCCGCCGCGCGAGCGGGGGATGACGTGGTCGAAGGTCAGGTCCTGGGCCAGTCCGCCCTGCCCGCAATATTGGCAGGCGAAACCGTCGCGCAGGAAGACGTTGAAGCGGGTGAAGGCGGGCTTGCGGTCCTGATCGACATAGGACTTCAGCGAAATGACGCTGGGCAGCTGCATCTCCATCGACGGGCTGCGCACCACCTTGTCATAGGTGGCGACCACGTCGACGCGCTCCTGCCAGACGGCCTTGACCACTTCTTCCCAGGGCCAGATCGACAGGGGGTAATAGGACAGGGGCCGAAAATCGGCGTTCAGCACCAGGGCGGGCCAGCCGGACGGCGGACGGGTCAGGACCTGCATCAGGCCCTCCCGCGCATACGGGGGGATCTTGAGGCGACAGGAGTGAGGACACGTCTCCTTCCCTAGTCTTAGCCAGAACAGCCTACGCCCGATTCCCCCTCATCGCCATGACCGACATGCAGCGTTTTCGTGACGCCGCCTCAGAAGATCTCGACCAGTTCAAAGCGTTCGCAGACCACCTTCATGCCCGGCGCCCAGCTGCCTTCGCGGCGGTAATAGGCCTCGTGCGCGTCGCGCCACCATTCATAGGTCAGGTCGCCCTCTCCCTCGGCGCGGGCGAAGTCCTCGCTGACCTGCTCGAAGGGCATGATCTCGACCTCGGTCGTGCGGATGGCGCAGCGCGGAACCCCGGCGCCGTCCAGGATGACGCTGACCTCGCCGACCGTCGGCATGATGTCGGCCTCGCACGCCGCCAGCGACGAACAGGTGGCGCGCTTGCCCCCCGCCATCACCAGGGCCAGCAATTCGTCGGCCAGTTCGGGGCTGTCGCCGAAGGGCCAGCGCGGCGCGTCGCGATAGGCGGCGGGCACGTCAGTCATGGATCAATCCTCAGTTTCTACCCGGCGCGCTGGGGAAGGCCGGCAGGCTCCAGCCCCACAGCAGGGCGCCCGCGCGCAGGCCAAAGCCCGCCACGACCGCCACCCCCACCGCCGGCCAGGTCGGCACGGTCAGGGCCTTCAAGGTCACGAACAGACCCGCCGATAGCAGGGCCGCCGTAATGTTCAACTCGCGTCGCAGCAGGATCGACGGCTGGCCCGCCAGGACGTCGCGCACCACCCCGCCGAAGCAGGCCGTCAGCACCCCCATGACGACGCAGATCAGGGGCGCCACGCCATAGGTGGCCGCCTTGGCCGCCCCCATGACGCCATAGGCCGCCAGGCCCGCCGCATCCAGCCACAGCAGGGCTCGGAAACGCCAGGTCCGCGCCCCCAGCATCCATATGGCCGTCGCCGCCAGCACGCAGGCGGCGATATAGCGCCAGTCCTGCACCCAGAAGACCGGCGCCCCGATCAGCAGGTCGCGCAGCGTCCCGCCCCCGACGCCAGTGATCGCCCCGAAGAAGGCGAACGTCACCAGGTCATGCTTCTCGCGCGCCGCCGCCAGGGCGCCGGTCGCCGCGAAGACGGCCACGCCGGCGAAGTCCAGCAGCGGCAGGACGGTCTCGGGCCGGGTCAGGTCGGCGTCAGTCAGCGGGTTCACGTCGGCGGGTCCTCCAGCGCGATATCGCCACGCTTGACCCCTCCATACCACCCCCAGAGCAGATGCGCCGCCACCCCGCGATGCGGACGCCAGATTTCAGCCCGGGCATAGGCCTGTTTCTCGTTGGGACGCACTTCGCCTGCGTCAGCCCAGCGCATCGCCTCCTGCAAGGCCACGTCGCCGCCGGGAAAGACATCCAGCCGCCCCTCGCAGAACATCAGGAAGGTCTCCGCCGTCCATTTCCCCACGCCCTTGATGGCCACGAGCGCCGCGATGGCCTCGGCGTCGTCCAGCCGCTCCAGATGATCGAAGTCGATGCGGCCCTCAGTATGGGCCAGGGCGATCTCATGACCGTATTTCGCCTTTTGTCCCGACAGGCCAAAGGTCCTCAGCGTCTCGACATCCAGCGCCAGCACCGCGTCCGGCGTCACCGCCCCGCCCAGCCCCTCCACCGTCCGCTTCCAGATCGAGGCGGCGGCGGCGACCGAGACCTGCTGCTCCACGATCATGCGGAACAGGCCTTCATAGCCGCCGGGGCGCAGCCGCCACTCGAACACCGGCGTCGTGGCGTGCGCCCGCGCCAGCGCCGGATCGGCGGCGGCCAGGGCCTCGCGGGCGGCGGCGATGGAGGAGGCTGAGGGAGCAATGGCCATGCCTCATGCTA
>Ga0265296_1002087_pt1 | contig 20913 bp, 16 predicted proteins | sample MunlanPumphouse1_FD_189073 | JGI IMG/M metagenome (GOLD analysis project Ga0265296, IMG submission 189073) | Groundwater microbial communities from a municipal landfill in Southern Ontario, Canada - Pumphouse #1 | ecosystem: Environmental > Aquatic > Deep subsurface > Groundwater | place... | reverse complement strand
TGGCAGGATTTTGTTTCTGTCGGGGTAGCTTTTACCGTAGCTTATTTGTTGTTTAGTATTATAGCCTGGCGCTGTTCGATTAAACTTTTAGGCGTGGGGATTGCTGAAAATTATCAAGGAGTTGGGAAGCTGGCCCGTTATTCCCTGCCCATGGCTCTGGTCAGTTTAATTATGCTTACTTATGGACAGTTGGATATAATTATTCTTGGTTGGTTTAAAGGTGCCATTGAGGTTGGCGTACTGGGGGTGATTTTTAAACTATCTTTTCTTTGTCTGGCGGTGTCGGCTTCCGTAAATTATATATTTGCGCCTTTGGTGGCGGACCTGCATCATCGCAAGGAGATTGATAAATTAGCGCTAATATTTAAAAGTATTACACGTTGGACGATTACTTTAACCTTGCCGATCTATTTTGTGATCCTGATGAATTCGTGGGCAGTGTTAAGGTTTTTTGGAAAAGATTACTTACTAGGCATGTTGCCGTTGTTCATTCTTTGCACAGGAAATCTGGTTGATGTAGGAACCGGATTAGTGGCTACGATCCTAGCCATGACGGGGAGGAATTTTTTGACATTATTTAATGCCCTGTTATTTTTAGCCATTAATATAATTCTAGATGTCATTTTAATTCCGAAATATGGGATCATTGGTGCTGCGGTTGGTCCAGCCGTTTCTTTAACCATGGTTAATTTAATCAGATTAATCCAGGTTTACAAGCAATTTAAAATCCATCCATATAGCTTAAGATTGGCCATCCCGGCTGGTATGGCAGTAATAATGTTTCTTGTAATTGTGATTTCTAAGGCAGCATTCAATGTGGGGAAGGTGGGAGTGGTTATGTCAATAATCTATAGCTTGATTGGCTTACTGATATATTTTAGCGTCATTGCATTTACGGTCCATGCTGACGACAAGGAGATATTTAAATATTTTATGCGACGAGCATTGGGTAAGACAACGAATCTTTGGCTTGAATATTTTAGGTAAAATGGGCTTAGTGCCAACCTACACTGATGAAATATGGTTTTGCGGTCGTGTTATAATATCAATAATAAAACGCTGAAAGCATTTGAGGCAATAAGGAGAGCAATTTAATCCATGAAACAACTCATCCAAAACTATAAATCAGGCGAGCTCCAACTAGTAGAGGTTCCTGATCCCATTGTTCGGCCGGGAGGGATACTGCTTGAAACCAGAAATTCCCTGATCAGCGTTGGAACAGAAAAACTGATGATTAGCATGGCCCAAAAAGGTTATCTGGGTAAAGCGTTGGCCCGTCCGGACCTAGTAAAACAGGTAATTAATAAAATTAAGACCGATGGACTATTAGAAGCATATAAGGCAACCATGAATCGACTGGATAATCCAGTAACCTTAGGATACAGCTCGGCCGGCATAGTTAAAGAAAGGGGAGCAAATGTTGATGGGATAATGGTGGGAGATCGGGTGGCTTGTTTTGGGGATGGGTTTGCCACGCATTCCGAAATGACTTTTGTTCCAAAGAATATGTTTGTAAAGATTCCTGAAAATATTAGTTTTGAAGATGCAGCTTTTGTTGGGCTTGGTTCAATTGCATTAAATGCGATCCGTTGTGCAAATTTGACCTTTGGAGAAAATGTGGCGGTTTTAGGGTTGGGACTTTTAGGACAGCTTTGTGTGCAGATGCTTAAGGGCTGTGGCGCCAAGGTTTTTGGGATTGACATAAGTGAAGGGAAGCTTAAATTGGCATGTGAATTAGGCTGTGATGCGGGAGCGGTTATCGGAAAAGATGATGTGCTGTCAAAAATCATGGAATTTACCAGTGGGAAGGGGGCAGATGCGGTTATTATTATGGCGGGGTCTTCAGATAATAAGCCCATTGAGTTAGCGGCGGAAATTTCAAGGGAACGGGGCAGGATTGTTGCCTGCGGAATGATAAATTTAGATGTTCCTAGGCAAGAGTTTTTTAAGAAGGAACTAACTGTGATTGTTTCGCGTGCAACCGGTCCCGGCAAATTTGATCCTTTGTATGAGAATGCCGGGATTGATTACCCTTTTGCTTATGTACGTTGGACAACCCAGCGAAATATGGAATATTTTTTGCAGCTTGTGTCTGAGGGAAAGGTTAAATTAGATAAAGTAATAACCCATCGGTTTCCGATTGAGAATGCCCTTTCGGCATACGAAATGATTTTTAGTGGGAAAGAATCTTGTCTTGGGGTATTAATTGAATATACTGGGCAAAGGGAAAGAACGAAGAAAATTGAGTTAAAGCAGAGAGCTGGCTCTGCTGATTTTTCGGTAATTCACAGGGTGCAGAAATCAAAACTAACGGTAGGATTGATTGGCGCGGGGTTGCATGCCAATGTAAATATGCTGCCAGAGCTTAGGCGGATGCAGCAGATAAGATTAAGAGGGATTGCAGATGCGGATGGATACAAAGGGAGGCATAGCGGGAAGAAATTTGGGTTTGAGTATTGTGTGTCAGATTATCAGGAATTATTAAAAGACTCGGAAATTGATGCGGTCATGATTGCTACGCGTCATAACTTGCATGCTCAAATGGTTTTAGATTCTCTGAAAGCAGGCAAGCATGTATTTGTTGAAAAACCGTTGGTGATGAATGAAGAAGAATTAAAACGGGTGGTTGAGCTGAGAAATAAATGCCTTAATCTGGTGGTTTTAGTTGGATTTAACCGCAGGTTTTCACCAATGGCGCGTCAGGCCAATGAGTTTTTCAGCAGATCCCAAAAGCCCGCAGTAATCAATTGTCGCGTAAATGCCGGTTTTGTCCCTGCGGACAGCTGGGTTTTTAGTTCTACAGAGGGTGGGGGCAGGGTTGTGGGGGAAGTTTGTCATTTTGTTGATTTACTTCAGTATTTTTCTGGATCTATTCCTACAAAAGTATATGCTAGTGCCAGCGGAGCAGATAATTTAGTATTAACTATCGAATTTAAGAATCAATCTGTTGGTACGATACTTTATTCTTCGGAAGGAGATCGATCCTATCCTCGGGAAAGAATCGAAATTTTTAAAAACCAAGGCGTGGTTTTAATTGAAAATTTTAAATCTATGCAGATTGCACGTAACGGTGTGCTTAAGAAAATAAATAGATTTAACCAAGATCGAGGCTATCGTGGTGAGTTTGAGTATTTTGCTAATGCCATATTAAAGACGCAAGCTTTAGGGGTTAAATTTGAAGACCACGTTTATACAAGTTTAATTACGTTTGCAGTTCTTAAATCCATCAATACTGGTATGCCGGTAGAAATTAGTGATCTTTCTTTATGAGAATTTTGTTGATTTCTGAGGCTTTCCCCCCGGAAACAAAATCTGCGTCAACTTTGTTTTTTGAGCTTGCGGAAAGCCTGGTGAGCAAAGGGCATCAGGTTGATTTTATTACTAAAATGCCAAAAGCTAATGTAGCCCAAGGCGTTGATTTGAAACATGTCTCTAGAAACGAAAATTATAAAGGGATCAATGTTATTCGATTAAATACGCCCCCTCTTCCAAGAAACATTCCAATCGTTAGGGGGTTAGAACATTTTATTCTTGGATTTGTTTTTTTTCTGCGGGGTATGTTTGTTCAAAAACCAGATGTGATTTTGGTGTATTCGCCACCTCTTCCCCTTGGAGTTACAGGATATTGGCTGTCGGTCTTTAGGCGCTGTTCGGTAATTGTCAATATTCAAGACTTGTTTCCACAGGCTGTAATTGATTTGGGACTACTGACGAATAAGGTTCTGATTAATCTTTCAAGACACATGGAAAGGTTTATTTACAAAAAAGCGTCTGCGCTGACGGTCCATTCAGAGGGGAATAAGGAATATGTTGTTAGTCACGGGGCCCCGGCTAAGCGAGTTGAAGTGCTGCATAATTGGGTAGATACAAAATTAATCTCACCCGGAAAAAAAGAAAATGAATTTAGTAAAAAATATCATATTGAAGATAAATTTGTCGTCAGTTTTGCCGGGGGGATGGGGTTCCCTCAAGGGTTAGGGGTTGTGATAGAGGCAGCCGATATTTTAAAAGAAAAAAAAGAAATTATGTTTTTGTTGGTTGGAGATGGTGTAAAGCGAAGAGAGCTGGAAAATTCTGTTGCTAGCAGGGAATTGTTAAATGTGAAATTTATCCCTACTCAACCGCTGGATATTTATCCATTAGTATTACATTCTTCGGATGTTGGGTTGGTAACTTTGGTGCCGGAGTCGAAAACCCCGGTAGTCCCGGGTAAATTATTTAGTATTATGGCTGCCGGGATTCCTGTAATTGCGAGCCTTCCTATGATAGGGGATGCTCCAAAAATTATTCATGAGTTTCAGGTAGGCCTGTGCGTGGAACCGGCTAACCCAGCGCAGCTTGCAGAGGCGGTGCTTAAGTTATATAATGACCCGGCTTCAAGAAGAAAAATGGGAGAGAATGGGCGGAAAGCTGTGCTGGCCCATTTTTCTCGTGATCAAGGAGTAGAGAAATATATTACTTTGATGATGAAACTTCTTGGTAGACAAGTTTTTGAGTATAATACGGGCTCAAGGAGCTAGTTGTAAACTAGATTTAGGTGAATGGAAACAGGAAAAATATTTATATTGTTTCCAATGCTTGTGATAATCTCGATGGTTTTTACCTATTTATCCAAGCGCATTGCTCTCAAGTTTGATTTATTTATTGATAGACCAAATCTACGCAGTTCTCATTCAGTTGCGATCCCTCGTTGCGGTGGAATTTCCATTGTTTTGATTTTTCTTTGTTCCATGTTGCTCGCTTTTGGCTTGCTTGACAAGAAAATAATTGGGTTCCTGCTTGGAGGATTGGTTATCTCAATTGTTGGAATTTTGGATGACCTGATAAACCTTAAAAGCTGGCACAAAATATTGGGTATGCTATTGGCTTCTGTTATACCTATTATTTTGGGAATAAAAATAAATCATCTAGATATTGTTTTTAGCAATCAAATTGCCTTATATTTATTAACTTTTGTTTGGAACTACGGGATGATTAATAGCTTTAATTTTATGGATGGGGTCGATGGGTTGATTGGTGGGAGTACGGTTGTTTTTTCGTTTTTTATGATGCTGATTGCTTTTTTGATTGGGAATTTTTTGGGTGTATTTGCGGCTTTGGTTTTAATGGCGGTTACTTTAGGTTTCTTATGCTTTAATTATTCTCCGGCATCAATTTTTTTGGGGGATGCGGGCAGTATGTTTATCGGCTATAACTTTGCGCAATTGAGTATTTTGATTTCCAACCAAAATATTAATCAAGTTCCAATCTATGCATTGGCTTTGGTTTTTGCCCCCATTATTTTTGATTCCTTTGTAACCTTTGTGCGCCGCGGTTTGGAAGGTAAGAATATGATTGAAGCGCACCGGGAACATTTATATCAAAGATTAATTGTCCTCGGGCTTTCTCATCGGAATATAAGTATTATTTATCTTATGCTTAATATTTTATTTGGTGTTTTTGCGGTGTTTTTTATTCATTCCATATTTTTGGGCAGAGTTATAATCATGATGCTTGCCATTTCTACGTTAATTGGCTTTGGTTTTTTTGTTGCAACAATGAAACCAATAAATAGGTGAATATGAAAAATCAATTTAATTATTATTTGTTTGGGTTTATCAACAAACACAAAATAGAACTTTTAGTTGTATTTGATGTTTTTTTAATGCTTTTGTCTTTTTCTTTGACGATTTTTCTTTTATGGGGGAATAATTTATCCGTAATTCTTGTATTTTGTTGTAGATTCTGGTGGATTCCCCCCTTAATTATGGTTTGTCGAGTAGTGACGTTTCGACTTTTTGGCCTTTATCATTTGGCTTGGCAATACATTGGCTTAAAAGAAATATTTTCGCTGCTAGAGGCAACTGTAATTTGTGCTGTATTGGCGGTGGTTGCAATAATTGTTTTGGGATTTCATGATTTTCCTTTGTCTGTTTTAATGATTGAGGGGTTAATCTTTTTCGTTTTCATCAGTGCGGGTCGGCTTTCAATGCGAATATTGCGAGAAATTCATGTACGTTTAATATTCAACGGGGAAAATAGAAACATATTGATTGTTGGCGCTGGGGATGCAGGGGAAATGATTTCGAGAGAAATGCTTAAATTGGCTAATCTTGGTTATAGGCCAGTTGGTTTTGTCGACGACAATCCCATGCTCAAAGGCGTTTTTATTCATCGATTGCCGGTTTTAGGAAATTGCACTCAAATTCCGCAGCTGGTTAAGGAAAAAAACGTTGATGAGATTATTATCGCTATTCCGTCTGCAAAACGGAACGAAATTCGCACTATAATAAATTATTGTGAAGAGTCCAAAGCAAAATTCAAAATTGTTCCCGGTCTATTCGAATTAATTGATGGAACGGTGCATGTCAATCAAATTAGAGAAGTTAAAATTGAAGATTTGTTGGGGAGGGTGCCCGTTAAATTTGATATCCAAGAGGTTTCCTCTTATCTTTCTAATGTGCCGGTGTTAATTACTGGGGCAGGGGGCTCGATCGGGGCTGAGCTCTGTCGACAAGTTGCGAGTTTTAATCCCTCCACATTAATTCTGTTAGGTAAAGGTGAAAACAGTATTTTTGAAATAGAAATGGAATTAAAAAAGAGATTCCCCTACCTAACTACCTTGCCCTGCATTGCAGACATTCGTGATAAAGATCGGCTAAATAATATTTTCAAGACGGAAAACCCAGCGGTGGTGTTTCATGCTGCGGCGCATAAACATGTTTTATTGATGGAAAAAAATATTGATGAAGCAGTTTTGAATAATATAATTGGCACGAAAAACATCGTGGACATTTCGGCTAAATATCTGGTAAAAAAATTTGTTATGATTTCGTCTGATAAGGCGGTTAATCCCAGCAGCGTTATGGGAGCCACAAAAAGAATCGCGGAAATGATTGTCCAGGCGAAAGCTTTGGCGGGAAGTAAGACTGATTTTGTTTCTGTCCGTTTTGGGAATGTTTTAGAAAGTCGGGGCAGTGTGGTCCCGTTATTCAAAAAGCAAATTGCCGAGGGGGGGCCAGTTACAATAACTCATCCTGAAGTCAAAAGATTTTTTATGACCATATCAGAAGCGGTTCAGCTGGTTATTCAGGCGGGAGCCATGGGTAGGGGAGGGGAAATTTTTATTCTGGATATGGGGGAGCCGGTTAAAATAATTGATTTGGCAAAGGATTTGATCAGGTTGTCAGGTTTAGAGGTAGGGATAGATATTGAGCTTGCAATCATTGGCCTTAGGCCTGGAGAAAAATTATTTGAAGAAATTCTTTCAGCTGATGAAGGAACGCAAGCCACCAAAAACAAAAAAATATTTATTGCCCCACCAATTAAAGTTTCAACAGAAAAGTTATTTGAGTCTATTGGGATTTTGGAAAACCAGGCCCGCATGGGTGAAACGCAAACGCTAAAAAAGATGTTATTTGATATTGTTTCTAAAAAAAAGTAAATTATATGCTTAAAGCCCACCCGCCTTTTTTCAAGAATAAAGTTGTCATATTAACCGGTGCTACCGGTACCTTGGGCCGGGTGCTTGCTTTTCAACTATCAAAGCTTGGGGCAAGGCTGACATTAGCTGCCAGACAGATAAATCGTTTGGAAGAGGTTGCAAACACATGTCGAAAATTGGGGGCGGAGGTGTTTTTGGTTCAAACAGATGTTTCAAATGAGCAACAATGCAAAAACCTGATTGATATGACGATTGAAAAATATGGACAGATTGATATGCTTATTAATAATGCGGCATTTGTAGCTAAAAAGAAATTTGAAGAAATGTCGAATCTGGAAGATTTTAAGTCTACGATTGATACTAACTTTTGGGGAGCAGTTTATTGTACTTTTTATGCTTTGCCATTTCTTAGGAAAACAAAGGGGCGAATTGTTGGGATAGGAAGTATTTTAGGGAAAGTTGCAACGCCGGGAAATACTGCATATTGCGGGAGTAAATTTGCGATGACTGGATTTTATAATTCCCTTAGCCATGAATTGTCTGATTCCGGAGTAAGTACTACAATGGTTTACCCTGGTTACCTTAAGGAAAAAATGATGAGCAAAGATACAAATGAAAATGTGAATAGAAACCAACTGTTTTCTTGGTTGTTTTTATCGACTGATGTATGCGCCAGAAAAATACTTGAGGCTGCGGCCTCAAGGAAACGACAAATTATTTTGCCATTTTATTGTGTTATTATTGTAATGTTTGAAGCAATTATGCCGCGCGTATTTGATTGCATAATTAATTTTAAGTCAAAATATAATGGTTGAGACGCAATCTTGTAAAAAAGGGTGATTTATGCAAACTAACTATTTGGAAGTATATAAAGGCAAAAAGATTCTGGTTACGGGCGGTGCGGGGGCCATTGGCTCAAATTTAACGTGCGCCTTGGCCAAAGCTGGTGCAGAAAAAGTAATTGTACTAGATGATTTATCTTCGGCGGAGCGCTGGAATATCCCTTCTTTGCCGAATGTTTTATTTTCTGAAGGTGATATTTTGGATGACATTAAGCTGAAAAGAGTGTTTTTTGAAGAGCCCGAATATGTTTTCCATCTGGCGGCCTTTTTTGCAAACCAAAATTCAATTGACCATCCGGAAAGGGATTTACAGGTTAACGGGATCGGGACACTGCGTTTACTGCAGTACGCAACTTTAACTAAGGTGAAACGGTTTGTTTATGCTTCTTCCGGTTGTTCGATTTATGGGAGTGGAGCACCGTTACCTTTAAAAGAGGACTTTATGTCCATGCATTTGAGCACCCCATATCAAATTACCAAAATGCTGGGAGAACTTTACTGTAATTTTTTTAATCACCAGTATACTTTGCCGATAGTGAAAACTCGCTTTTTTAATTCGTACGGGCCGGGGGAAATTCCCGGTCAGTACCGTAATGTTATACCTAATTTTATTTATTGGGCATTGTCAGGGAAGGATTTGCCGATTACCGGCACCGGGGAAGAAACCCGGGACTTTACTTTTGTAGGTGATATTGTGGACGGCTTGTTGCGGGCGGGGGTAATTGATGCTGCGATTGGTCAGGATTTTAATTTGGCCTCCGGGCGGGAAATCCAAATTAAGCAATTGGCAGAAATGATAATTAAAATAACCGGCAGTAAATCACAGATTAAATATGCACCGCGGCGCAAATGGGATACTAAGTCCAGAATATTAGCTTCGGTTGAAAAGGCCGGCAAGCTCATTGGGTATAAATCGAACACCACATTTGAGGATGGCCTGCCGCAGGCCATTGCCTGGTTTAAACAAAACTGGGATAAAATTGAGCAATGTGCCCGCTTTGGGCCGGGAGCTTCATCGGCGGTACGATCTTTTGTGGGAAAATAACTAATTGGGTTTGTGTCCTGCCCCATAACGTTTACGCCCCCTTGATACTTTGTTATAATACCATTAGTTATGTTTGACCAATCTTTAAAAATTGTGATCATCGGCGCTGGTCCAGTGGGTTGCTATTTGGGCCAGCTACTTCTGCGTGACGGTTTTTACCCGCAAATTCTTGAAGAAGATCGGATGGTGGGCCTACCGGTGCGGTGCGCGGGGATTGTGGGGAGAAGCGTGTTTGAAAAACTAGAAATCAATCCTGCTCAATCTTCTGTCTTAAATGAAATCCATGGGGCAGAAATTTCATTTAAGAACGATTCTTTTGTGATTGAGCGTCAAAAGGTTGCCTACATTGTTGATCGGACCAAATTTGACCAAAATTTAAGTCACGGATTAGATGTGCAAACCAATACCCGGTTTTTGGGCTTTACCCGGTCGGGTGGGAAGGTTAAGGTTAAGACGAACCGGGGCGAAATTGAAGCTGACATATTAATCGGAGCTGATGGCCCCAATTCAAGGGTGCGTAAGTGCGCCCGCCTGCGCGGTGAAGTTAAGCTGCATAAGGGCTTGCAGTATCGGATCGAATCGCCGGCAATTAAAAACCAGCAGGTTGTGGTGCATTTTATCCGTCCTTTCCATGAATTTGCGTGGATTATTCCCGAAGGCAGTGGCGTGGTGCGGGTGGGGGTTATTTCTCAACGTCCCCATATGGACTTAGAAGTGTTTATCCGCACGCGATGCATACGTGGCCGGATTATTGAGAAAAACGCGGGATTAATTCCCATTGGCAGGGTGGATTTATCCAATAAGAATGTGGCGGTAGTAGGGGATGCAGCGGCCCAAGTAAAGCCGATTACTTCCGGCGGCGTCTATTATGGCATGCGGGCAGCCGAGCTTTTGGCGGTTGCGATAAAAGCGGGCGACTTGTCTCAATACCAGAAAAGTTGGCAGGCTCAGTATGGGCAGGAAATTAGCTTTTGTCTTTTAGCGCGCGGGGTGATGGAAAGTATTAACGGTAAAACGCAGGAACGAATTTTTAAGTACATGAAAGATAATGCGTACCTGATTGAACAATTGGCGGATTTTGAAAACCATTCTTCGGTCATCTGGGGTTTGGCGGCTAATCCGCAAACCTATGCGACGATTGGCTTAACGGCTTTTGACTTATTGAAAAATCCGAAATTTATTCGCGGTACTTTTAACCGTTTGCGGCATTTGGTTTTTAAGTGATTGTGTTTTAACATCAAAGAATAGCTTATGTTTAATAATTGGTTGCGGCATTTTTGGCTTAGATGGCTATTGATTTTGGCCAGCCTGTTTTGCCTGCTTTTTATTTTTCGTTACCCAATTTTGGATAGTGTAGCTTCTTATTTAATAGTTTCAGCCCCTTTGGCTAAAGCCGATGCAATTGTGGTGTTAGGGGGCGATTTTGGGACGCGGGTCTACTTTGCTTGCCAATTATTTAAGCAAGGCTATGCCCCAAAGATGGTGGTTTGCGGCGGTGCCCTGGGATGGCGTTTGAATTTTGCGCAAAACATGCGGGATGAGGCGCGTTTTTTAGGCGTGCCGGAAAAAGGCATAATTTTGGAAAACCGGTCGATGTCTACATGGGAAAACGCACAATTGGTTTTGCCGATTATTGAGAAGAATAAATGGAAAAAGATAATTTTGGTATCTTCTCCATATCATATGCGCCGGGCGATTTTGGTTTTTGAAAAAGTTTTTAGAGGACATGAGATTGTGATTGTCCCTGCTCCGGCATGGACTAATAAATATTCAAATTACAATCCTTACCGATGGTGGACACGGCAGGAGGATACGGCATTTGTAGTTTTAGAGTATATTAAACTGACAGAATATCTGTGGAAGCGGTACATTTAGGGGAGATGAAAAGGCGGAAGCAAACGGATACACGATCAAAGGTGAAAAAGTGAAAGTCAGCAAAGCTACTCTTGACGGCATATTAATTATTGATCCGACGGTGTTTTCGGATGAGCGCGGCTTTTTTATGGAAGCCTATAAAAAAAGCACACTGCAAAAACTTGGCGTTCAAGATGAATTTGTGCAGGATAATCTCAGTTGTTCCACGCATGGGGTTTTGCGCGGCCTGCATTACCAGTTAAAGCCGCATGCTCAAGGAAAATTAATTCGGACAGTTAGCGGTGAGGTGTTTGATGTAGGCGTGGATTTGCGCCGAGGATCGCCGACCTATGGTAAATGGTTTGGCATAAACTTGTCTGCGGAAAACAAAAAAATGCTGTATCTGCCCGCCGGATTTGCCCACGGGTTTTATACGGTTAGCGCCGTGGCTGAAGTGATGTATAAATGTACGGCCGAATATTGCAAAGACGATGAGCGCGGCTTGATTTGGAATGATCCGGCCGTGGGCATTGTTTGGCCGATAATCAATGGTTCAGTATTATTATCAGAAAAAGACCAGCGTTTTTCGACCCTGGCAGAAATTGAGAACAATTTTGTGTATGGGGGGTAGCGTGATAGGCGACTTTTGTAAACGCATTTATTTGAGAGGTATATTAAATTGAAAATTGCTTTGATTGGTGCGGATGGACAGTTAGGATCGGATTTACAAAAAGTAATTCCAGCCTCTGAGCTGATTCCATTAACCCTAAAAGATGTGGATATTACTGATGCACAAAAGTTGGAAAAAGTGCTGTTGGCCTGCCAGCCGGATATAGTTATCAATACGGCAGCTTACCATAATGTTGATGCTTGCGAAGATAATCTGGAGGCGGCTTTCAAGGTAAACGTGCTGGGGGTAAAAAACCTTTGCCGTTCCGCACAAAAAAACAATATTATCCTGGTACATTTTTCAACCGATTATGTTTTTGACGGCGAAAAAACCACTCCATATTCTGAAGCAGATTGTCCCCGCCCGGTTAATGCCTACGGCATATCAAAGCTGGCGGGAGAATTATATATTCGCAGCCAGCTAGAGCGGTATTTTATTGTGCGGAGCGCGGGCTTATACGGCGTGGCGGGCTGTATGGCAACCGGCAGGTTGAACTTTGTTGAGATAATGTTAAAACTGGCGCGGGAGAAGGGTGAGGTTAAGGTGGTGGATGACCAAATCGTTTCCCCAACCTATACTTTGGATTTGGCGCGTAAGGTTTATGGGCTGGTGCAAACCGAGCACTACGGCATCTTTCATCTTGTTAACCACGGGCAGTGCAGTTGGTATGAATTTGCCAAAAAGATATTTGAGTTGACCCAAACTAAGGTTAAATTGGAAAAGACCACCACGGCCGCGTTTGGGGCCCGCGCCCGGCGACCGGCATATTCGGCGCTGGACAATGCGCGTTTGCGGGCGTTGGGGATGGATGACATGAGAGAATGGGAAGCAGCGCTGGGAGCCTATCTCCAGGAAATGGGAAAGCTGGGGTCGCATTTTAGGGAAAGCAGGGTTTAGATTAGGGAGTATTGGATGAGTGTTACTAAGCGGATGGCAAAAAATTTTTCCTGGCTTTTGGTGGGTGGGGTGGTCAGCGGGGGACTAAACTTTTTATTGGCTATTTACATTGCGCGGGTTTTGGGAGCCGCTTCTTTCGGGTTGTTAAATTTTGCCCTGGCTTTTTTGTCATATTTATTACTCATTGTGGATGCCGGGCTTTCTTTGTTTGGGATGCGTGAAATTGCCAAAAACCAGGCAGCGGTGGGTCGGATTGTGTTGGATTTGTTGGCGGTCCGCGTGCTGGTTTCTGCCATATCCTTTCTGGCTTTGCTTATAATTATTTATTGGCTGCCGGTTTCCGCTGAAATGCGCCTGTTGTTTGTGGCTACTTTTCTTTTTATCTTTTATGTTGCCTTGAATGCAGAGTGGATTTTTCAGGGATTAGAGAAGATGGAGTGGATGGCGAGCCTGAAAATCTTATTTTCGGTTGCTTGTTTTTTCTTGGTTATTTTCTTAGTAAAGCGCCCGGGGGATTTAATTCGTGTGCCGTTGATCCAGTTTGCCTGTGGGATGGTGGTTGCAACCTTAGGTTTGGTGCTGCTCTTTCGTTTTATTATTAGTGCTGAAATCAGGCGTTTTAACCCGCAAACCTGGAAGACCTATCTGGTCCTGGCTTTGCCTTTGACTGCCTCGATGGTCTTAACAAAAATTTATACTAATCTGGACACAATTATGTTGGGTTTTATGGATAGTGCGGCAGTGGTGGGATTTTATAATGCGGCTTATAAAATTTATTCAATCTTTATTGCTGTTTTTGGCGTGTGGCAAGCGGCGGCCATCCCGGTAGCTACCAACCGTATCCACTCGGACCCGGCCCGGGCCCGGGTTTTTATTGAAAAATTTACCCGCCTGACATTGTTAGTTACGATCCCGTTTATAATTTTGGTTTTTCTTTTGGCTCCATTATTAGTTAGCGTGATTTTTGGCGAGGACTATGCGCCCGCAACTTTGGCGCTGCGGATATTAATTTGGAATTTGCTTCCGATAGTAATTGGTAGTGTTTGCGGAATGTTGGTTTTGGTGCCGGCGGGGCGGTTTAATTGGTTTTTAATTGGGGCGGGGGCTGGAGCGGTCATCAATGTTGTTTTGAATTTTTTGTTGATTCCGCGCTACAGTTTGGCGGGTGCGGCGGTGGCGACAATTTGCGCCGAAACGGCGGGGGCCTTGTCTGCATTTTATTTTATGCGCAAGGTTTTAAAATTGGAGATTATCAAATTTATACTTAAGCCGTTGTGGCTCACTGCGCTGGCCTTAATTGTTTTTGCTCTGGTTTATTGGGCGGGAGTTGCTTTGCCAATTTATGTCCGGTGGTTTGTCAGCGCAATCGGGTTTGTCGTGATTTATGCAATTTTACTTTTATGGACGGAGAAAAATTTTATTTTTGAATTTGCTGGCGAAATTCTGGGGAATAAATAAAGTGAGCATTATCCTCTCAATTTGTATCCCAACCTATAATCGGGTGGATTTGTTGGCAGTGGCAATTGAAAGTGTTTTAGTGCAGGTTAATGAGTTGAATCGAGAAAAGTTGGAAATTGTGATTGCGGATAATTCATCAAATGGGGAAACGGCAACGTGGGTGAATCAACTCCAAGCTGGGGCGCGAATTCCAATTGTTTACCATAAAAATGAACAAAACATTGGCTTTGACCGCAATCTTTTGACGGTTGTTGAGCTGGCGCATGGGGACTATTGCTGGCTTTTAGGGGATGATGACTTGCTTAATCCAGGTGCGATTGATTATCTTTTAAAAGAAATTTCGGCCGAGCCGGCGGTGGATGTTTTTATGGGTGATAAGGAAGATTATGATGCAACGCTGTCACACCGGATGCGTTTTGTTTCGTTATTTTCTAATAACCGCGATCGGATTTTTAATTTTAGCCAAGATGGTTTGGATTCATATTTTCGGGCCAGCCAGAAACTAATCTGCTTTTTTAACTATATTTCGATTTTGATTTTCAAACGGCAAAAATGGCTGGCGGTCAGCCATCCGGAGCAATGTATTGACACGGGATACCTCCATGTTTACATGATGATGAGCATATTGTTTAGCGGTGATATGGGGGTGCTGAAGTATCTGGCTAAGGCTATTACCAGACGGCGCTGGAGTAAAGACCGGATCCCGAATATTGCAACGCGGCTTTTCTCTGATGTCAGTTTTTTTCATTTAGTAGCCCAAAAAATATTACCAGAGCGGTGCTACGTTCGCGCAATTGACCGGTTGGTTATCAAAAATGATGCTTTTTCCTGGGCGGTTAGGGCACGCATTGTTGAGGGGTTTGATTTTTATACTAAAACATTCCCCTTTTTGCTTAAGTATTATTGGAGCTATGCGTTGTTTTGGCTAAAGATTGTTCCGTTATTGTTTGCTCCCGCCTGGCTATTGGTTTTAATGCGCAACAGTTACCTTAAATTTGTAAAGCGCCAAAAGCTGCCGTGGCGGGATTTGTTCCAAAATGACCTGGGTTATGAAAGAGATGCAGCCATTTGGCCTTTGTTGGGCAAACATATCTTTGGGAGGCAAAACGAATTATCAGGGATAAAAAGGCTAGTGGCATTGGAACCGACGGATTTAGTGCCGCACGTGGCCTCGGATTTAGGGTTGGGACGATACATTAAAAATGCTGACCGAATCAAACGCTACTTGCCGCAGGGACGGATCCTGGATTGGGGTTGCGGGTTAGGACAAATGTCTTATTTATTAAAAAATCGTGGGTTTGAAGTGGTTAGCTTTGATTTGGATACCGGCGGCCGTAAATTTCTAGAACAATTTGCTCAGCCGCTGGTTTTAGGCCGCGATCCGGTAAAACTACCATTTTTTGATGCTGAGTTTGATGCAATTTTGTCTTCTGGCGTGCTGGAACATGTGGCTGATCCTTTGGCTTCGCTCGAGGAAATTCGCCGTGTCATGAAGCCCAAGGGACTTTTGTTTATTTTTAGATTGCCAAACCGGTATTCATATATCGAATTTATTTCTGATCGTTTGCGGCGGGGGGACCATCCGGTCAAATATGCGAAAAAAGAAATCTGTGCCTTGCTGGAGCAATTTGGTTTTAAAGTATTACAGTTTGGTTACCAGGGATTATTACCATATAACTTAAAAGGATTCCCGGCTGGAATCAGAAAGTTTTATCATTTTTTTGACTGGTGGATAGAAAAATTTGACGGATTATTGTCGGCTTTACCGATACTAAAGCTGGTGAGTACCAATCTTGAGGTTGTGGCCCAAAAAAAACCAGAGTAAATCCAAGATGATAGTTACCCGCAGTGTATGATGGTAAAAGGCGCGGGTTGAGAATATAATTATTTAACAGGAGGTTGATGTATATGAAGGTTGTAATTTTAGCCGGTGGGTTGGGTACCCGGATAGGGGAAGAATCTTCTCTTAGGCCAAAGCCGATGATTGAAATAGGCGAAAAACCTATCCTTTGGCATATTATGAAAACTTATGCGCATTTTGGTTTCAATGAGTTTGTCATTTGTCTCGGGTACAAGGGCTATATGATCAAGGAATATTTTGCTAATTACTTTTTACATGAATCAGATGTCACCTTTAGTTTTACTGGCGAAGAAAGCCGCGTGGTCCATAGTCATACGGCTGAACCCTGGCGAGTAACTTTGGTCGATACCGGGATTGATTCGCAAACGGGCGGAAGGATCAAGCGCATCCAGCAATACCTGAAGGATGAAACTTTTATGTTAACCTATGGGGATGGCGTCGGGGACATTAATATTAAGGCATTGATTGATTTCCACCGTTCCCAGAAAAAACTGGCCACGGTGACCGCGGTGCGGCCGCTGGGCAGGTTTGGTGCCTTAAGTATTGATGCAAACAATCGGGTAGTGCGTTTCCAGGAAAAGACCGAAGGCGATAATTCATGGATTAATGGCGGATTTTTTGTTTTGGAACCTAAAGTTATTGACTATATTGCTGGTGATCAGATGGCATTTGAAGATGCGCCGGTCCGGCAGCTGGCAAAAGAAGATCAACTGGCGGCGTATAAACATGGCGGCTTCTGGCAGCCGATGGATACCATGAGAGAAAAGAACTTGTTGGAAAACCTCTGGCATTCCGGTAAGGCTCCTTGGAAGGTGTGGAAGTGACGCTGCTTTCCATTTGTATCCCAACGTACAACCGAGAGCGAATGCTGGCAGAAGCACTAAAAAGTATTTTAGCCCAGCGTTCTGCGGACGTTGAAATTGTGATCAGTGACAATGCTTCCACCGATAACACTGCGGCAATGGTAGCAAAGCTGCAAAAACAATATCCGGAAATCAGTTATCATCGTTCTGCGCAAAACCAGGGATTTGACCTAAATGTTTTACGGGTGGTTGAACTGGCCAAAGGTAAATACTGCTGGTTTTTGGGGGATGATGACCGGATTGAGCCCAATGGCGTGGCGGAAGTTTTAGCGGCGTTGGCGGCCTATCCGGATTTAGGTGGGATCTGCCTTGGAGTTAAGGCCTACGACAAGGATATGCAAAAAGAAACCCTGTCCTGGAATCCAACTTTAGGCAAATATCATAATACCACGCTGTTTCAAAATGCGGATCAGTGTTTTTCTGTGCTTGGACATTACTTGAGTTTTTTTTCCGCTCAAGTTATAAACCGCGCGGCTTGGATGGAAATATTTCAAACCGGCAGTTGGCGGGAATTTTGTGAGGGCTTTGTGCACTTTTATATGATTGCCAGTGTACTCAAAAATCAGCCGTGTTGGTTGTATCTTGCTCCGCAGTGTGTGGGTTGGCGCAGTGGTAATGATCCATTGTTGGCTGCGGTTGGATTTTATGAGAGGTTACGTTTTGATATTGAAGGCGGAGAAAAGGTCATCTGTGCGGTATTAGGTAAGCGCAGTCCGGCTTACCACGCGATTATGCGTACCGGTGCGGCGGTGCATTCGAGCTCAATCGTGCTGAATGCGCGGTTAAATAATATCGACGTGAGGACCCGAATCCAGATAGCTAAGCTTTGTTTTCGCTATTATGGCCGATATTTGCCTTTTTGGACCAATCTTATTCCAATTTTAATCATGCCCACCGTTGGCTTACGTTTTGTAAGGTATTTGGCTAGAATGTACAAAAAGGTTTTTTGGCCCACGGGTTAAGTTTGTTCCTTTTCTTGAAGAGATGCAAAGGCACAGCACAAAATCACCAGCGGCATTTGGTATAACATGACCCGGTTCATTAACGTTCCATCCAGCAGGAAGCGAAACGCCGGCAAGAAGGTTAAGGCAATAAAAACGTAGAGTAAATTCAGCATCACCAGACACCAAAGATAGACCAGCGGCGGACGGAATATTTTTTTAAAAAAGAAAATGGTGCACAGCACAAATAGCGCCCAGGCCAGGTGCCAGTTGCCAAAGAAAAACATTTTTTGAAAAAAGATATTGAGTGCATCGCTAAAACGCGCCGGCAGCGGCGGGAGGTTTTCCTGAATTGTTAAGTTAGGCTGGGCCACCAGAGTTTGCGCGATGTTTTGGGTGCCGGCAATAAGATTGACATGGTTGAAATAAAGCCAAGGAAAACTGATTACAACCAGGATAGCGATAAAGGGTAAAAGTATTGATTTAAGCTGAATTAGTTTTGCGCCTTTTAATTTTGGTTGAAAAAGGCAGGCGGCCGCCAGCACCAGCGTATCAATTCCTGCCAGATAAAAGCCATGCCGTTTAACAAATATGCCCATCCCCAAAAACAAGGCTGAGATTATCAGGTTAGAGGGCAGCCTAAAATTATCTTTGATGAAAATAAACAAATAAAGCGTGCCGATGCTGTAAAAATAAGTTTGCGGAAAATCGGCATAGGCGGTCGTGGCATGCAGTGCCAAAAAAGGCAGGGCAGATAATAGAAAAGTATAGGTCAGGGCAGAAAGCAAAGAGAAAGATTTGCGCAAGTTAGCATAAAAAACCATTAATAAGGATAAAAACAGGCAGGGGAAAATAATTTTTCCCAAACATTCGTTCCAGCTCTGGCTGCAAAAGAAAACCCAGGCCTGGGCAAAAGAAACAAACGGCGGGTTATCTTTAATCAGCGTAAGAGTAAACGGCGCTTGAAAGGTTTTGTCCAGAAAGATGGCTTTGGCAATGAGCGAATGCCGCCAGAGCGCGTCACAGTCCATTACCGGTTTGACCAATGATTCAAAAAACACGTAAAAAACTTTTACACAGATTAGAAAAAGCAGGCCGTATTCCAGGCGGCGAAAAATTTGGCGGGGAGCGGTGGGGTGGGTCAGCGCTAGCCGCGGGTTTTTTAAGGATTGGATAGGCAGAACCGGGTAGCCAGCAAATTTAGCAAAGCCTAAGCAAGGCAGCATAATTAAAGATATACAAAAAAGTAGGAACGGAAAGTTTAACGAAATTTGGAATAAATTTAGCATAAACATGATTAGTGTGATTAATCCGATACCTACTCCAAAGGCCAACCCAGACCTTTCAATTGCTGAGGTCGGTTGCTTTTTTAAAATGATACTTATTATTGCCAAACCCAAAAGCCACGGGATCAACACTGCCGTTCCGGTACTTAAGATATTCATTTAATTTTCCTTTTTAAGATATATTGATCTTCCGAGCGTTTCGCAAAAAGATAATAGTTAGGATTGCTTGAATACGCAGAATTGTTTAGCCGGTAAACCAAAACGTAAGGCGTGTTTTTGTCTAGGGCGCAATTTTCCGGCAGGCGGTTAGGATACAGGTAATAGCGCCCCTTTAAGTCTAGTGAGCCAAGTTCGCCGGGAAAAATTAACCCAATGTCCACTCCGTTTTTTGGTAAGCGGCTTTTACAAAATTGGATAAAAGCATAAAAATCAGGCCCGGCGGAAACCGCGGCTTTTTGCTCCAGCGATTTTCCAGAATAATCTTGCCAATCGGCTCTAAAGTTGTTCCAGTAGGTATAAGTGGAACATAGTTCGAGTAGAATCCAAAAGAAGATCAGGCACCCTCCCACTTTGGACCCGACGGCTTCCCAATCTTTTATAGAAAATTTTGGTTTTATGTGTGATTTTGGGATGGGCTTGAGCGGTTTGGTGAAGAGAGGTTGAAGTAGTTTGGCCAGGGAAAAAATAAATACCAGCAATAATGCTGCGTAAACATAAACATTGATCGGCCTACCCATAAAATCTGTGCTTTTGATTACGTTAATGGTGCTGCCAATGGTTTTTCTCCCTTTGGGACCCCAAAACTCGGCCCAGCCGGATTGTAGGTTAGTGAATAAATTTTCTTCTTCCAGCTGGATATAATCAATTTCTGCCTTGCCGGGCCCGGCAAACGGCGAGAGAGCCAGGCGCAAAATTTTTGAAGTCCAAGCCGGGTGCTGCTGCCTTAGATTAATATAATAAGTATGAAACCGGTTTGCGGAGCCGAGGTCAAAATTGACTAATTTATTAGCGTTAAACTGTTGATCAAAGTCAGTAGCCCAAAAAATGGTGGCCGTATCTTTTTTGGAACATTTCATCCGGATAATCAGGGTGTCATATTCATCGGCCAGGCAAAGCAGGGGGGGACTAATAATGTAGGGAAAGGAAGCATTTGAAGTTAATGCCAGGTAGGGACCCTCGATTTTTAAGTTAACTTTTGGGTCAGGGCTGGACCACGTTACGACATTGGTGCCAGAATCAAATTGATAATCGAAAGGAGTGGAACAGAAAGCCGAAGGTGCTCCTAGGAGTAGCCAGCAGATAAGGCCGGTCAGCCAAGCTGACCGCCATGACAGCGAATGTTTCATTTTATGGTATAGACCTCCGCCGTTAATTTGACCTCGCTAAAGTATTTTTCCGAGGTTTTCTTGAGAAGTTTTATGTTTTGCTGGATGAAATTATTCCACTTATTAACGCTGTTATCAATCACTTCGTTTGAACAGGGGGAGGTTGGGTCAATTTTTATGGTTACTAAATACATTCCTTTTGAGAATTGCACTTGCGGCAGTGAATATAAATTGATGACCGGGGCGGGGCGGGATTGCAAATGAAAATAAAATGTATACGGGCTCAAATTTGACATTGAAATCCCGCAGGCAACGACACGGTCCAAAGGAACTTGTTGGTTAAAGTAATCCAGCACATCAGAAAGTCCTTCTTTTCGGGTGTGGGTTCCGCGAAAGTCACCCTCGGGAAGTTTTTGGCCGGAGAAAAATTGTAACGGGCTGCTGCTTT
>Ga0265296_1002086_pt1 | contig 20915 bp, 19 predicted proteins | sample MunlanPumphouse1_FD_189073 | JGI IMG/M metagenome (GOLD analysis project Ga0265296, IMG submission 189073) | Groundwater microbial communities from a municipal landfill in Southern Ontario, Canada - Pumphouse #1 | ecosystem: Environmental > Aquatic > Deep subsurface > Groundwater | place... | reverse complement strand
CAAGGAAACGAAGGAGCAAACGTACGTCATCGCCCTCGAGTTCGTGAAGCGCTTCATGGAGCGGAACGGCTCGATCGCGTGCCGCGACCTCCTCGGCTGCGACATCGGCACGCACGAGGGGCACGAGCGCGCGAAGCTGCAGGGCCTGTTCGATACCGTGTGCTCGAAGCTCGTGAGGGACGCGGTGGAGATATTGGAAGACATGCTCTCGAAATGAAGGGAGGCCCTCGATTATGTTATCTTTCTGTTCTCCGGGCTCCGTGGCGGCGATGGTACTCGTGGGAGCCGCCGGCGGCACCGTGAGGGCGCTCGTCGGAATCCTCAAGTACATGGAGCGAAACAAACGCCACGAGAAATTGCGCCTCGGGTATTTTCTGTTTTCCGTTTTTGTCTCGGCGGCCATAGGCGGCTTCGCGGGCGCGCTCTGCGAGGGCAACTGGAAAATCGCCGGGCTCGCGGGATACGCGGGAACGGACTTTATCGAGAGCCTGTACAAGATCAAGAAGAGCCAGGGGCTCGAGACCTGAGCGGCCGCGGTTCTCCGGGCCGCGGCGCGGGGGTTACGCGGCCTCGAAGCATGATGTCAAGGAGGTCCCTTTCGTGAGGAAGCACATTGCGCTCTCGACTATCTGTGTCATGATCTTCTCGGCCGCGGCAGGCGCAGCCGAATGGCACGAGAAGATCAAAGTGGGGGGGGACTTCCGCTACCGCAGCGAAATGATCAAGCTGGAGCACAAGGAGGACGATTCCCGCGACCGCATCCGCGCGCGCTTGCGCGTCACGGGAGAGGCGAACGAGAGCTGGAGCGTCGGTCTGGGTCTCGCCACGGGATCGGACGATCCCGTCTCGACCAACACGACCCTCACCGGCGGCTACGCGCGAAAGGGGATCATGCTCGATCTCGCCTTTATCGATTTTCACCCGAAGGCGGTTGCGGGGCTCAGTCTCATCGCGGGAAAAATGAACCTACCCTTCGAAGTCGCGGAGAAGACCGAGCTCATGTGGGACAACGACCTCACGCCGGAAGGCCTCGCGGTCAGATACCGGCGCGGGGCGTGCGCGCGCGCCGAAATTTTCCTGAACGGCGCCGTGTTCGATATCAGGGATACCGATCCTGACGATCTCGGCGAAGCCTGGATGCTCGGAGGCCAGGCGGGGCTCGACGCGAAGCTTCCGGGCGGGGTCGATCTCACAATCGGCGCAGGCTACTTCAATTACGAGGGGGCGATCGGGAGATACGGCTTTTACCGGCCGACCGAATTCTACGGCAATACGACCAGGCTCTGGCGCGGGACGACGGAGATCGGAGGGTATTCCTACAACTATCGCGGGTACGCGTACGATTTCAATATTGTCGAGGCGTTCGGCGTCGCCGATTTCGGGTTGCGGGAGTGGGCCGACTTCGCGCTCTACGGAACATACGTGAACAACGTCAGGGCGGATGATCAGAACGTTGGCTGGCTCGCGGGCGGCTCGGCGAGCCGCGGCCGGGACCGGGGCGCGCTGAAGCTCTCCGCGAACTACCGGCGCGTCGAGTCCGACGCCGTGATCGGCATCTTCACCGACTCGGACTTCATCGGCGGCGGGACAAACGGCAATGGATGGGAGCTCGGTTTCATATGCGGGGCCGCGAAGGGAGTCGACCTGAGCGCGACGTGGTTCCTGAACGTGAAGAACGTCACGGATGAGAGATTCGAAACCGAATACGAGCGGCTGCAGTTGGACGTGCAGGCGAGATTCTGAAGGGACGCTTCCGAGGCGGCACGGCCGCCGGAGCGCATCGTGCAAACCGAAATTTCACAGTTCCCTGACGTGCGCTTCACAATTCGATGCTATCTTTGTGGCGAAATGAGACAGCCCTGCGGAAGAAGCGAGGGTAGCTATGGCCTCCGAACACATACTCGTCGTCGATGATGAAGAGGATATCCTCGAGCTCGTGAGCTACAACCTCACGAAGGCGGGATACCGCGTGACGAGCGTCACGTCGGGGGAAGACGCCATCAAGTCGGCGCGGTCGAAGTTGCCCGATCTCGTTCTTCTGGATCTTATGCTCCCCGGCGTCGACGGGCTCGAGGTCTGCAACACCCTCAAGCGCGATTCGCGCACGGCGAACATACCCGTCGTCATGTTGACGGCGCGCGGAGAAGAGGCCGATATCGTCACCGGCCTCGAGCTCGGGGCGGACGATTACATTACGAAGCCGTTCAGCCCGCGCGTCATGCTCGCACGAATCAAGGCGGTGCTCCGGAGAAAGATGAAGGCGCCGGTCGAGGAAAAGGCGATTATCAAGCTCAAGGATCTCGTGATGCATCCGGGGCGCCATGAGGTCACCGTCAGAAGCAAACGCGTGGATCTCACCTCGACCGAGTTCAGAATCCTCCATTTCCTCGCGCGACGGCCCGGATGGGTTTTCACGAGACAGCAGATCATCGACGCGGCCCGCGGCGAGGACTACGCGGTGACGGATCGCTCCGTCGACGTACATATCTCGGGTCTTCGGAAAAAGCTCGGTCCCCTTGGCGCGCAGGTCGAAACCGTGCACGGCGTCGGATACCGGTTCAAGGAGCACTAAGTGGCTCGGAAACGCCTCCTCTCGCAGCTCTATCCGTTTCACATCGTCATACTGGTGCTCTCGCTCCTTGCCGCGACGATGTATGCCTCGCATGTCGCGCAGAAGCTTTACATGCAAAGCGCCGAAGAAGGTCTTCTCGCGCGAGCGCGCCTCGCGGAACGGGAGTTCGAGAAAAACGCTTCGACGCGGAATGAATCGGCCGTCGATTCGCTCTGCAAGGATATAGGAAGGGCCGCCGGGGCCCGCATCACGGTCGTGCTCGCTTCGGGGCGGGTCGTCGCCGATACGGATCAGGATCCGCGGGGGATGGAAAATCACGCCGATCGCCCCGAAATCAGGCAAGCGCTCATAGGCGTCGTCGGCACGGCGATACGGTTCAGCGACACCGAAAAGCGCGACATGATGTATGTGGCCGTTCCCTGGAAGATAAACGGCGCTGCGGCCGGCGCCGTTCGCGTTTCGGTGCCGCTCGCCGTCGTTGAGGAAAGCCTGCGGGGCATGTATCTGCGGGTCCTCGTCGGAGGCCTCGCGGTCACCCTGCTTGCGGCCCTCGTGAGCCTCGCGATCGCCCGGAGAATCGGTCGCCCCTTGAACGATCTCAGGAATGGGGTCAATCGCTTCGCCCGGGACGGCTTAAGCTACCGGCTCCCCGTCTCACAATTCGAGGAGATCGGAAGTCTCGCCGAAGTGATGAACGAGATGGCGGAGCGTCTCGACGCTCAGATACGGACCGAGGTCCGGCAGCTCAACGAGCAGGAAGCGGTCTTTTCGAGCATGGTGGAGGGGCTCGTCGTCGTCGACGCCGCGGAACGGGTCACGAAGATCAACCGGTCGGCCGCCCGGCTGCTCGGGGTCGAGCCCGGCGCGTCTCTCGGAAAAAGCATCCAGGAGGTCGTGCGGAGCCCGTACCTCCTGGAATTCGTCACGAAAGCGCTCGCCGCGACCGAACCCGTCGAAGGAGACGTCGTGCTCCGGGGCGAGGGGGGGGATCGTTTCCTTCAGGCGCACGGAACGCTTCTCCGCGACGACGAGGAGAACCGGATTGGCGCCGTGATTGTGCTCAACGACGTCACGAGGCTCCAGCGCCTCGAGGGCATCAGGCGCGATTTCGTCGCGAACGTGTCGCACGAGCTCAAGACGCCGATCACGTCGATCAAGGGCTTCATCGAAACGCTCCGTGACGGCGCCATTCGAAAGCCGGGCGACGCGGAGAAGTTCCTCGAGATCGTCGCGAAACAGGCCGACCGTATGAATTCGATCATCGAGGATCTTCTCCTCCTCTCGCGCGTCGAGAGGGATGCGCGCGAGGAGAAGGTCGCTCTCGAGAGCACGCCGATCAAGGGCGTCATCCTCGAGGCGGTTCAGGTGTGCGAGCCGAAGGCGCACGCCAAGGATATCCGGATTTCGGTGAACTGCCCCGAAGGCATCGTTGCCCGGATCAACGCGGCGCTCCTCGAGCAGGCGATCGTCAATCTCGTCGATAACGCGATCAAGTACAGCGAGCCGGGATGCCCCGTGAGCATCGACGCGGAGGAGCTGTCGAACGAAGTGGTCATCCGTGTCGCCGACAGGGGCTGCGGCATCGAGCCGGAGCATCTCTCGCGGATATTCGAGCGCTTCTACCGCGTCGACAAGGCGCGCAGCCGCAAGCTCGGCGGCACGGGTCTCGGCCTCTCGATCGTGAAGCACATCGTCCAGGCGCACGACGGCACGGTCACCGTCGAGAGCGCGCCCGGCGCGGGAACCGCGTTCTCGATTCACCTTCCGAAGAGCGCTCGATAAGCTCGCCGAACCTTCACGATAAACTCATTTCCCGCTCATAAAATCCTAAACCGTGTTCTGCATACTTAATCCCGAAAGGCGTTGCGTTATCGCAGCGACAGCGGACAGGGAAGTATAGCAGGAACCCTATTCAAGGAGGTGCCAGAGTGAGAAGGATCGCGATGTTCGCGCTTCTCGTATGCGTGTTCGTGCCGGCGTTCGCGCAGGCGGCCGAATGGCATGAAAAGCTCAAGCTCAAGGGGGACATCCGGTTCCGCAACGAGCTCATCCAGCAGCAGGACAAGAAAGACAACTTCCGGTGGCGCATGCGGGCGCGGATCGCCGCGGAGGCGGAGATCAACGAGACGTGGAGCGCCACGATCGGGCTGGCGTCCGGCTCCGACGATCCCGTCTCGACGAATCAGACGCTCTCGAGCGGATTTTCGAGAAAGACCATTATGCTCGATCTCGCCTACGTCGATTTCCACCCGAAGCAGGCGCCGGGCCTCAACATGATCGCCGGAAAGATGAAGCTTCCCTTCGAGACGGCCGACAAGACACAGCTCGTGTGGGACAACGACCTGACGCCCGAAGGAATCGCGCTCAAATACAAGCGCACGGCAGGCGAAAAGGCGGAGATATTCATGAATGCCACAGGCTTCTATATCACCGACAGGGATCCCGACAACGAGCAGTGGATGTCGGGCGGCCAGGCGGGATTCAGCGTAAAACCGTCAGTCAAGATGAGCGTGATGGCGGGCGTGAGCTACTTCGATTACCACCGGACCAAGGGGCAGCTCGGCATTTACAACCCGGTCAAACTGTATGGCAACAGCAAAACGAAAATCGGCACGTCCGTCGTGAACGGCGACACCATTGACGTTTTTGGATACGCGTCCGATTTCAACCAGCTTGAGGTCTTCGGGCTTGTCGACATCAAGGCCAACGACAAGGTTTCGCTCAGGCTGACGGGCGATTACGTGAATAACGCCGCCGCCGACAGTCTCAATACGGCCTATCTCTTCGGCGGATCGCTCGCCTACGGCAAGGACAAGGGCTCGATGAAGCTCTCGGCCAACTACCGGAAGGTCGAAGCCGACGCGTTGATCGGCGCCTTCACCTACTCCGATCCCTGGGGAGGAGGCACGAACGGTAAGGGGTTCGAGCTCGGATTCTCCTACGGCCTCGCGAAGGGAGCGAGCTTCGACGTCACGTACCTTATCAACACGAAGGGCATCAAGGAAAGCGATACCGAAAGCGATTACAACAGACTCCAGGTGGATTTCCAGACCAAGTTTTAGCGATTGAGGAACGGTCCTAACGGAATTCTAACAAATTGCTCACATGAGGTTCACGGCGACCGGATATCTTTTCAACAGGGGATCGCATAAAAAGGAGGATACAATGAACCGGTTCAGAAATGCTCTCATGACGACGGTCCTGGCGGCGGTTTTGTGCGTGATCTTTGTGCCCGCCGCGGGTTTCGCTCAGGCGAACAGGATCATCATCGACGGATCGACGACGGTCGGCCCGATCGGGAAGGCGTTCGCCGAGTATTACATGTCGAAGAACCCGGGCGTCAACATCACGGTGAGCGAGTCGGGGAGCGGAAACGGCGCGAAGTCGCTCATCAACGGCACGTGCGACGTCGCCACGATGTCGCGCTTCATGAAGGACGAGGAGTTCAAGGCGGCGGTTGAAAAGGGAGTATCTCCGGTCGCTACCGTCATCGCGATCGACGGGCTCGCGATCGTCGTTCACCCGAGCTCCCCGATCCAGGGACTCACGATCGATAAGATTCGCGATATCTACACGGGCACAATTACGAACTGGAAAGAGCTCGGCGGTCCGAACGTCGCGATCGTCTTGATCAGTCGGGACACGAACAGCGGCACATACGAGACTTTCGAATCGCTCGTCATGAACAAGCAGAAGATCTCGAACAAGGCCGAGTACGTGGGGTCGAGCGGCGCCATCCGCGCGCGCGTGCAGAGCACGCCGGCGGCCATCGGCTACGTCGGCCTCGGCTTCGTCGACAAGACCGTCAAGGCGCTCAAGGTCAACAACGTCTATCCGGACAATGCGACGGTCACGTCCGGCGCATACTCGATCGCCCGGCCGCTCTTCATGTTCACGAACGGCTACCCGAAGATGGGGAGCGAACTCTGCAATTTCCTGAACCTCTACCTGACGCAAAAAGGTCAGCAGATTATCGAGGAGATCGGTTTCGTGCCCGTCACGAAGTACTAATGCAGAGCCAACTTCTGATAAGCAAGGGCGCCAGGCGCTACAAGCGCTTCGGCGCCCTTTTCGGTCATTCGCTCCTCGTCGCGATCGCGTCGAGCTCCGTCATCGCCCTTCTTTTTATTTTCTATTTCATCATGCGCGACGCGATTCCCTTTTTCAGGATCGAAGGCGTGAAGGAGTTCTTCACGAGCACGCACTGGTATCCGTCGCGGAATGCGCCCGAGTTCGGCGCGCTCTCGATCTTCGTCGGGAGCGCTCTCGTCACCCTCGGCGCCTCGATCGTCGCCGTCCCGCTCGGCATCCTGGCCGCGCTCTGCCTGAGCGACATTCTCCCGTTCTCCGTGCGACAGGTCGCGAAACCGGTCATTGAGATGCTCGCGGCGATTCCGTCCGTAGTCTTTGGCTTTTTCGCCCTCGTCGTTTTCGCGCCGCTCCTCCAGACCCACGGGGGGAGCATCATCGCGGCCGGCGCGTGGATCGTGTTCGCGCCGCTCGGGCTCGTCGTGGTCGCCGTCGCAAGCGACGTCGCCACGTCGCGTTTGCCCGGGAGGGCGCGCGCGGCGGGGCGCATCGGCGCCGCCGTGCTCTTGGGATCCCTCGCGACTCTCGCTCTCCTTGCGCTCACGGGGTTTCTGAATCGCCTTCCGGTATCGACCGGCACGAACGCCCTCAACGTCTCGATCATACTCGGCATCATGGCGCTCCCCACGATCGTGAGCGTATCGGAAGACGCGCTGAACGCAGTCGGCCGCGAGCTCAGGGAAGGGAGCTACGCCCTCGGCGCCACGCGCGCTGAAACGCTCGTCAGGGTCGTCGTGCCCGCGGCGCGGAGCGGGATCCTCGCCGCCGTGATACTCGGGATCATGCGCGCCATCGGCGAGACGATGGTCGTGTGGATGGCTTCCGGGAACGCTGCCCGGATTCCTTCGCCGTGGTTCAACCTGCTCGAACCGGTGCGAACCCTCACCGCGACCATCGCGGGGGACATGGGCGAGGCGGATCAGGTCACCGGTTCGGCCCGCTACCATGTGCTCTTCGCCATGGCGGCGTGCCTCCTCGCGTTCGCGTTCATCATGAACGTCGTGAGCGAATACGCGGTGCGGCGGTCGCGAAGGACGAAGGGGTGAGGGGGATGGAGATCGGAACCCGCAAACTCTTCAACCGTTCGTTCACTTTCGTGAGCATCGTTTCAATCGTGTTCATGGCCCTCGCTCTCGTCGTCCTTCTCGGCCCCATATTCGTCAAAGGCTCGTCCGCATTCGTATTCCGCGCCACGATCGAGCATCGTGAGCTCATGCTGGAGAGATTCGACCGCGGCGACCGTGCCGCGATCGAGGCCGAAGCGGCCCGGGCGGAAGCGGCCCGCAAACCGGTGTTCGATGCGATCCGGGGGTTCGAGGCGCGGCTCGACACGGCGGACGTCGATTTCCGCCGCCGGTATCGCGGCGATTTCAACGAGCTCAAGGACCTCGCTCTGCAGCTCCTTGGGCCGATGCCCGGCGAGGAGGAGCCTGTTCTTCTGCGCCGGCAGTACGGGCAGACGCGATGGGATCGCGCGAAGATCAGGCTCCACGGGATCCTCTTCGCCGAGGAATACGATTACTCCGATCCCTCGAAGATGGGCGTCAAGGTTCTGAAACCCCGCGTCGAACGCTTCAGGGGCACTTCTCTGGAGCCGGTCTTCGGGGAGCTCGAACGCGGCGCCGAGGACATGCTGCGGCCCCGCCTCGCGTGGTACTGGCGATTCCTGTTCGACGAATCGTACGATTCGCATTTCTTCGGCGGCATTTGGCCGGAGATGCTCGGGACGATCTATCTCGTGCTCGGCGCGATGCTGTTCGCCGTCCCGCTCGGGATCGTCACGGCGATTTATCTCGCCGAGTACGCGGGGGAGAGCCATTTTGTGAGCATGCTCCGCACCTGCATCAGCTCGCTCGCGGGCGTTCCGAGCATCGTTTTCGGGCTCTTCGGGCTCGCGTTCTTCATCAATACGCTGCAGGTCTCGCAATCGAAGAGCGTTCTCGCGGGGGCGCTCACGCTCGCCGTTCTCGTGCTCCCGACGGTGATTCGCGCTTCGGAAGAGGCGATCAAGGCCGTGCCGCTGACCTACAAGGAAGCCTCGATGAGCCTCGGCGCGAGCAAGTGGCGGACGATTCTCACGGTGATTCTCCCGGCCGCGCTCCCCGGAGTGCTCACGAGCATCATCATCAGCATGGGAAGGGCCGCGGGGGAAACGGCGCCCATCATCTTCACCGCCGCGGTGAGCGTCGGCAGGCCGCTCGCCGTTTGGCAGACCCTCTCGCAGCCGACGCCGGCGCTCCCCTGGAACATCTATAATCTCGCGACGGAACATCAGGCGATCGACGAGATACGGCACGTCCAGTACGGCATGGTGCTCACGCTCGTCGCGCTCGTTTTGATTCTCAATCTGACCGCCATCGTCATGCGTGCTCGAATATCGAAGAAGCTGAGAGGCTAGGAGATCTGGAATGACCGGTATGTCCGATCCGGAGGAAACAGTGAAAAAAACGCAGGGAACTTTCGACGCCCCTCTCGCGAAACCCTTTCCGAAGGCGCGCTCCGGCGGGCCGCAGCCGGGCGGTGCTTCCCTCATCCGCGCGAATGAGTTTTCGGTCTTCTACGGCTCGAAAGCCGCTGTCGACCGGGTGACGCTCGATATACAGGCGGGCAAGGTGACCGCCATCATCGGCCCGAGCGGCTGCGGGAAGAGCACGTATCTGCGCGCGATCAACAGGATGAACGATCTCATCCCGGGATGCGGCACGGCCGGCGTCATGAGCCTCGAAGACCAGAATCTCTACGCTCCCGACGTCGACGTCGTGGCGCTCCGCAAGATGATCGGCATGGTGTTCCAGAAGCCGAATCCGTTTCCCAAGAGCATATTCGACAACGTCGCCTTCGGGCCGCGTATCCACGGGCTGAGCGAGCGGGGGACTCTCGCCGAGATCGTCGAGCGGAGCCTCAAGCGCGCCGCTCTCTTCGACGAGGTGAAGGACCGCCTCGATCACAACGCCCTGGGTCTCTCGGGGGGCCAGCAGCAGCGCCTCTGCATCGCGCGGGCGATCGCGGTCGATCCGAAGATCCTGCTCATGGACGAACCGGCCTCCGCGCTCGATCCGCGCTCGACCACCCGCATCGAGGATCTCATCGGGGAGCTCCGCGGCGATTACACGATCGTCATCGTCACGCACAACATGCAGCAGGCGGCCCGGGTTTCGGATATGACCGCTTTCTTTTACGAGGGACGTCTGGTAGAATTCGGCGAAACGGACCAGATATTCACGAAGCCGAGAGCGAAGGAAACCGAGGATTACATCACGGGGCGTTTCGGATGATGCGAAGAAGGACGGTGTGAATCGTGTCGAAACATCTGGAGATGGAGATCGAGAATCTCAAGAAGCGGATTCTTGCCCTAAGTGCAACGGTCGAGGACAACGTATACAAGGCGGTGCAATCGCTCACGGAGCGGGATTCGTCGCTCGCCGAAGGGATTATCAAGAGCGACGAGGGGATCGACGAGACGGAGGTGGCGATCGAGGAGGAGTGCCTCAAGGTGCTCGCGCTTCATCAGCCCGTCGCGGGGGATCTCAGGTTCATCGTATCCATTCTCAAGATCAACAGCGATCTTGAGCGGATGGGGGATCTTGCGGTCAATATCGCCGAACGCGCGATGTTCCTCGCGACCCGCGAAAAGCCCGATTTCCCGCTCGACTTGCCGCTCATGGCCGAGAAAACGAAGGCCATGATGAAGAAGAGCCTCGATTCCCTGATGAAACAGGACGCGAAGCTCGCGTACGAAGTCCTCGAAACCGACGACGATATCGACGCGATGAATCGGGAGATGTACGCCCGGATCCAGGACGCGATACGGCGGAAGCCCGAGCATCTCGAAAGCCTCATTCACCTGCTCTCGTGCTCGCGGCACCTCGAGCGCATCGCCGATCACGCGACGAACATCGCCGAGGACGTGATCTACATGATCGACGGCGTCATCGTGCGCCACCGCGCGGAGGATTACCGGGTGCAGGGCTAGCGTCGAGTCTCGAATCGGGTCCCGCCGCGCGCCGGGCTAATCCTCGAGTACGAAAATCACGCGCATCGTCACGCGGAACTCGACGATCTTGTTCTTCTCGACGTGGGCGGTCTGTTTGATAATCTCGAAGCCGGTGATCCCGCGGAGCGTTTTGCCCGCGCGCTTGAAGCCCGCAAGCGCTGCGTCTTCCCAGCTCTTTGCGGAGGATGATACGACCTCGGTCACTCGTGCTACTGCCATGTAGGGCCCCCTTTCGTAGTTGGCGCCATCATACCATGCGATCGATCAGAAGTCCATTTTTGTGCCTAGCGTGAAGCGCGTCCCCGGAGCGGGGTACCCGGCGACCTCGTCGTACCGCTCGTCCGTCGCGTTGCTCACCGTAAAGAACAGTTCGCTCGCGGCGCTCGCCCGAAACGTGGCGGCCGCGTCGAGACGCGCATACGCCGGATTGAAATATTCTCCGCGCGGGCCGCCGAAGTCGTTGTCGAGGCGCGCGCCGACGCGTGAAGCCGAAAGGAGCACGTCGAACGGGCCGCTCCGATACGAGGCGCTGCCCCCGCCGCTGTGGCGCGGCCTCCGGAGGAGCTGTTTCCCCGTCGCGCAATCCTCGGTGCGGGTGAAGGTGTAGAAGCCGCGCAGCGTCAGCGCCGCGAACGGGCGCAGCGAGGACTGGATCTCGACGCCGCTGCTCTTCGCCCTGCCGATGTTGTCCGCGAGCCAGGTCGCCGGATTGGAGGCTATCATGTTGCGGTATGAGTTGTCGAAGTAGGCGCATTCGAATGAAGCCTTTCCCGCCGCGAAATCCCTTCTCGCGCCGACGTCGTATCCCGACGTTCTCTCGGGCGCGAGATCCGGATTGCCGTAATAGGGGTAGTAGAGCTCGTTCAGGCTCGGGGCGCGAAAGCCCGTCCCGATCGATCCCTTGAGCACGGCGCCGGTCCGGGGCACCGGGTACGAGAGGGAGAGCTTGTACGTCGCGACGGAGCCGAACTTGCTGTGATCGTCGATGCGGACGCCGGCGGAGGCCGTCGGCAGGCCCCTGAAATCGAATATTCCGTTCGCGAAGAGGCCGGCGTTTTGTATGCGGTCGTCGAAGCTCGTCGTTCCGAACGGGGAGTAGCCGCTGTTCGTCGTTTGCTCTTCTTTCCATTCGGCGCCGGAGACGAGCCACGCGCTCTCGGAGAAGCGCAGGTCGTTCTGCCAGGTGACGTCCTTGACTCGGGAGTTGATCTCCGAGAAGCCGTCCCCAATGAAAAGACCGGTGTCGAGCGCGTCGGCCGGATCCTTCCATGTAATCCCGCGGGATAGGAAGGACGTGCGGACGGAATAGCTCCACCGATCCGAGACGAACTGCCGGTACAGGGTGGAAACGAGAAAATGCCCGCCGTCCTGGGAGGCATTCGGATCGGGGGCGAACCACTGTCCCCGCAGCCCGCTCGCCGCCTCGCGGTACCGCAGGCTGAGCGCCACATTCGACGTCGCGGTCATCCGGTTCGAGACGGAGCCCGAAAAGGCCGTGGTCCTGTAGAAATCGTTCGCCGCCGGCCCCTCCGTCGTCTCGCCCGAGAGCGTGTACGAGTAGCGGTAGGCGCTCTCTCCGCCGGAGAGCGAGATCGCGCCGCCGGCGCTCCGGTAGGAACCGGCGGATAGCGAAACGCTCCGTCCCGGCCCCTCCGCCTTCGCGCCCGTGATGATGTTGACGACGCCGCCGATAGCGGCAGAGCCGTAGAGGATTCCGTGCGGGCCGCGGACGATCTCGATGCGCTCGATGTTGTCGCACGAGAGCTCGGAAAAGTCGAACGCCCCCGTCGTCGGATCGTTGAGCGGAACCCCGTCGAGCATGACGAGCACGTGGTTGCTGTTGGCGCCGCGCATGAAGATGCTCGACGCCTTGCCCGCGCTCCCGGATTGGATGACGTTCAGTCCGGCGACGGATCGCAGGAGGTCGCCGACGCTCTCGGCGTGCCGTTGCTCGATCTCGCTCCGCGATATGACCGTAATGAAGCTCGCCGTCTTTTCGACCGGCCATTCGATGCGCGTCGCCGTCACGACGATCTCGGGACCGGGGTAGATCCTGCCGTCGGATTCGGCGCTCGGGACGGGTTCGACAGCCGCGATCGCGCGCGCCGCGGCGAGCATGAAAACGCCGGCCGCGAGGGATGCCTGGATGGATCGGGAAACGTTCATGGCGTTCCTTCCTCTCGTTCCTCGAAGAGGCACGGGTCGATGGATTCTCCAGGCAGGTCTCCTGACTTGTGGCTCAATCGCCTCCGCCCCCTTCCCAGCTCAGAGCGCCAGTGGTTTCGGGCGGGAGGCTCGCCATTCACAGTGGCGGGTCCGTGAGGGATTCGCACCCTCTTCCCTGTTCGGCTCCTGACGAGCACCTGAAGATATTTTGCTGGGGGAATGCTAGCGCGCGGCCGCGCCGCGTGTCAACGATAAATAAAAATGGCCCTGTGCCCCACCATGGCCGCATATATTGACAGAAGCTCCTGATTGCTTTAAGAAGAATAGCAGATCGTGTGGCGCGATAATCGGAGGAGAATACCATGAAGAGAGCATCGTTGATCGTCTGCGCAGTGGCCCTCGCCGCGTCGGGAATCTCCGCGCCCGTCGAGTCCTGCACCAACCTCATCGTGACGAAGGGAGCGTCCGCGGACGGCTCCGTCATGATCACCTACACGTGCGACGGGGAGTTCCATCCGCGTCTGAGCTGCGAGCCGGCGGCCGACCACGGCCCGGACGATTGGATGGAGATCAAGGATTGGAGCGGCACGGTCAGGGGCAAGATCAAACAGGCACCGCATACCTACGCGGTGGTCGATCTGATGAACGAGCACCAGCTCGTCATCGGCGAGACCACGTTCACGGGGCGCGAGGAGCTCATCAATCCGGAGGGCGCGCTGCCCTACTGGTGGCTCATGAGGCTCGCGCTCCAGAGAGCGAGGACGGCCCGCGAGGCGGTCGAAGTCATGGCAGCACTCGTGGACGAATACGGCTACGCGAGCGAGGGAGAGTCGATATCGATCGGCGATCCGAACGAAGCGTGGCTCATGGAGATCGTCGGCCCGGGCCCGGGAGGGAAGGGCGCCAATTGGGTGGCCCTGCGCGTGCCCGACGGCTACGTATGCGCGCACGCGAACAAGTCGCGCATCGGGGAATTTCCCCTCAACGACAAAAAGAACTGTCTCTACTCGGCGGGTGTCGTCGATTTCGCGATCGGAAAGGGATACTACGATCCCGCATCCGGCAAGCCGTTCAATTTCAGCGAGGCATACTGTCCCGCGGACATGCAGAAGCTGCGCTACACGGAAACGAGGGTGTGGAGCATCTTCCGCCGCGTGGCGCCTTCGCGGGAGTGGCCGGTCGATTACCACCGGGGCGTCGAGGGCGCATCGCCCTATCCTCTCTGGATAAAACCCGACAGGAAACTCACGAAGGCGGACGTCTACGGGCTCATGCGGGATCACTACGAAGGCACGGCGTACGATATGACGAAGGGGATCGACGCGGGCCCGTTCGGCGCGCCGAACCGCTGGCGCCCGATGACCTGGAAGGTCGACGGCGCCGATTACACCTGGGAGCGGCCCATATCGACCCAGCAGACGGGATTCTCATTCGTATCGCAATCGCGTTCATGGCTCCCCGACCCGATCGGCGGGGTCCTCTGGTACGGCCTCGACGACACCTACTTCACCTGCTACGTTCCGCTCTATTGCGGGATCACCGCGGCGCCTGATTCCTACACCCGGGGGAGGCTCGGCGAGTTTTCGTGGGATTCGGCCTGGTGGGTGTTCAACTTCGTCGCGAACTTCGCGAACCTCAAGTACTCCTACATGAAGGACGACATACAGAAAGTCCAGGGCGAGATCGAGGCGAGCTTCGACGCGCTGCAGCCGGTGATCGAGAAAACGGCGGTCGAGCTCAATAAGAATAATCCCGCCCTGCTCTCCGCGTACCTCACCGACTACTCGACGAGCCACGCCGAAATGGCCGTGAAACGCTACCGGGAGCTCGGCGAGCTGCTCATCAGGAAATACAATGACGGGTACGTGCAGGACGACGATGGCCGGCCGCTGGAAGTCGGCTATCCCGAATCGTGGTGCCGCGAGGTGATCCGCGCGAGGCCCGATCAGTTCAGGATCGAGAGTGCGGATACGCTGAAAACACAGCTCCCGTATTGACGATCCGAAAGGCCTGGTATACGATGAACAAGATCTCCGTTATCATCATCGCCGGAAACGAAGAGAACAATATTAAAGACTGCCTGGAGAGCGTTCGGTGGGCGGATGAAATCATCGTCGTCGATTCGGAAAGCACCGACAGAACCGTGGAAATCGCCAAAAGCTATACTCCCCTCGTGCACACGCGCGCATGGCAGGGGTATGCGAATCAGAAGACCTACGCCTTGAAAGCCGCCTCGCATGAGTGGGTCCTCAGCCTGGACGCCGACGAAAGAGTCCAGGCGAAGCTCGCCGAGGAAATCGCGGCCGCCGATTTGGAGGATTTTGACGGGTACCGGATCAAAAGAGATAACTATTTTCTCGGAAGGAAAATACGGGGATGTGGATGGGGCAGGGATTATCAGGTGCGCCTCTTCAGGAAGAGCCGAACGACGGTAACGGATCGACCGGTTCATGAGGGATTCAAGGTTGAAGGCGTCATGGGCGTGTTGACCGGCGCCATCACCCATTATTCGTATCGCACCTTGAAGGAGGCGTTCGCGAAGATCGATGCGTATTCAACGCTGGAAGCGGAAGAAAAGGCTCATCGAAAATCCGTGAATCCGATCGTGATACTCGTCACGCCGCCGCTTGCCTTCCTGCATCATTTCATCATTCGCAGGGGGTTTATCGACGGAACATACGGCGCGATGGTCTCTCTGATGCACGCGCTCACGAAGCTGCAGGCACGGATGAAGATCTGGGAAATGCGAAGGAAATAGCAAGGATCAATGAGGGCAGGAGCACCTCCCGGGAGCACCTCACTTCTATGTTGACTTTGAATTCCGCCAATCGTATGCTCAGTGAACTCCAACCACTATGGGGCAATCAATAGTTAGGGGCATATTCGCGTATGAGCGTTAGAGCACGCAAGTATTTACTCGCCGTTGAAATAGCGCTCTCTTTTTGGCCCCTTGCTGCACATTCGAGAGTATGGCACGTCCGCAATGACGGGACGGGCGATGCGCCCACGATTCAAGCTGCCATTGATAGTTCCGCCGCCGGAGATACGATCACCTTGGCAAAAGGGATATTTGCGGAGCAGTCGATCATGCGGTGCAATCTGAAGAACAGTCTCGTTATCAATAGCGAGGCGGGACCGGGCGGTACTAGGATCGTTCCGGATACAGCTGCGTCATTCTTGAGCATTACAGCCTGCAGCATAATAGCCATTGACGGCATTTCATTTATGGATTTTCCGGGACGTGCTCTTTACTTTTGGGGATCATCGCAAATTACTATAGCTAACTGCAATTTTTTGAACAATGGGCACTACTATGCTAAGGCCGCCATCTTCTTTGAATGGTGTAATGGCATAGATATTCACGGCTGCATACTCAGTGGGAATAAAACGGGCATATATTATGGTGAAATGGACAGCAATATTTTCAATTACAATCTAACTTTTCTAGAAAATACGGCCTGTGCAATTAACCTGCTCGACGTCAGGGACTTCAGGATAGATAATTCCATAATTAGCGGAAGCCCCTATGGCATTATTGGATATGGCATCAATATCAATGTATTATGCAATAACATATTCAACAATGGGGAGAACTATGCCATCATGGATTTTCCAGATCCCACCGGGCTGGACGGGAATATCTCCGTCGATCCCCAATTCTGCTCGATCGATCCGGTCGCCTATAACAATTACTTCTTGCAGGGCGATTCTCCCTGCGCGCCCGGGAATCATCCGAGCGGATATCCATGCGGATTGATTGGGTGCAAGCCCGTCGGTTGCGCATCCGTGGGGATCGAGAAGACCGATTGGTCGAAGGTGAAGCAATTGTTTAAGTAGCGGTCGGTGTTCTAGGCGGATTATGGCAGAAGGAGGTTGGGAACGTGAGAGCGCTTGTCATCATGATCTGCATATGCCTGTTGGCGAGTCTGCATGTTGAGGCTCAAGAGACCGGATACGAGCCCAAGCAACTAATTGTCTCATTTGAGAACAAGAAAGACGGCGTCCTGGATATGTCCAACGGACGAATGACATGCATGTTTTCGACAGTCATGGACATCCTTGAAAGCTATAACGCGACATGGATGCGTCGGCTATACAGCGGGGATAAGGGAGCTCAAAACATCTATCTGATAGAGCTTGAAAGCGCTATGGATGTTGAGAACGCTATCGCTGAATTGAGAGATGATCCGGCGGTAAAGAGCGCGATGCGCAATTACGTCGTCGAATTCTTGGCCGAGCCAAATGATTGGTATTACAATTTCGATTATCATTTTCCGGGCGATCCCGATACGACAGAGGATCAGTGGTATCTAAAAGTAATGCAGGCAGACAAGGCGTGGGATATAGAAAAGGGACGGGCAGACATAACAATAGGAATCCTAGATACCGGCGTTGACTTTTATCATCAGGACTTGATCGACAATATCTGGGTTAATCCTGGCGAGGATTTGGATCACGATGGATTTGTTTGGGATGCCGACGATATTAATCACCAAGATGACGATAATAATGGGCTGATAGATGATTTGATCGGATGGGCCTTCACGTCATGAAGAGATCATTCATTGCCCTTTTTCTTGCGATTGCTCTGGTGGCGGTCGCGCCTGCTCAAGCGCGGAAGACTGTTTTGTCTCCGAATAAGATGAGTGCGATCGCTTCGCCGGTGGACAAACGGGATTCGAGGCTGTTGATCCACTTCGAATTACCCAAGGAAATGCTCGATGAAAAGGCGATCGTGGATTTTGCCACTCTTCATATCAAGGCTCAGGTGAGCGATGCCGCGATGGCGCAGATCGATGTTTTCGCCGTGGCGACGGACTGGCAAAGCGCCGGATCGGTTTCCTGGGATCGCCCCTGGACCCAGGCGGGAGGAGATATTGTCGCAGAGACAGCGCCGAGCATCTATTCCTTGAAGAGCGAGTCCGGCTTGAAGGAAATGGCAATCGATGTCACGGAACTCGTTCGATCCTGGAAAGCAGGGAAGCTCGCTAATAACGGCATTCTCATGACGATATCGAAGGATGACCTGCTGATCGACAAGCCAAGTGTAGCATTCAATCTTGATGATATTGCCATGCGGGTGTTCTATAGCATTGAGTACAAGTAGATAGAGATAGATTCCCAGTTGCGCCGCATGAAGATGGAACGATGGCATCGTGAATATGAGCTTTCACTACGAGAGATTCTCTCAAAGGGAAGCTCTGGTTGAGATGGCAATTCTGCTAGCTCAGGTCACCGCCATTATTATCCTGACTCTCACAAACGTGGGGAAATAGCGGTTGGGTCTGGGAGGATTCCTTGATTCACGGCGGCGAAGTGAATATGGATCATGGTACAATCGGGAAACTGCTCGTCATCAAGCTTCGCGCGGTGGGGGACGTGATCCTGTCGACGGCGACCCTGCCGAATCTCCGGGCGGCCTTCCCCGACGCGACGATCGATTTCCTCGTCGAGCGGAGCTGCCGCGACGTGATCGAGGGAAACGATCAAATTGACAACGTGATCGTGTTCTCCAAAACGGGAACGAACAGCGCGAGGATTCTCCTCGATCTGCGGCGCGCGCGGTACGATTTGGTCATCGATCTATTCGGGAATCCCCGCAGCGCGCTCATGACCTTCGCGAGCGGGGCGCGGCACCGGGTCGGGTACGATTTCCGGGGACGCTCGTACGCGTATAATATTCTCGTGAAGCCTCGGGGCGCGGAAGTCCACAACGTCGAGTTCAATCTCGACGCGCTGCGGAGGATCGGCGTTCCCGTCACCACGAAGTCTCCGTATTTTCCCCTGACGGAGGTGGATCGCAAATTCGCGCTACTGGAGGCGGGAAAGCTCGGCTTGACCGGACGCCTAGCGATCGGCGTCAATCCGGGGACCAATCGGCCGACCGAGCGCTGGCCCGCGGAGAGGTTCGCCGAGCTCGGCGCGCTGCTCGCCGGACGGTTCGACGCGAGAATCTACGTTTTCTGGGGACCGGGAGAGAAGCCTCTCGCCGACGCGATCGCCGGAAAGATAGGAGACGCAGCGGTCGTCGCTCCGCGGACGAGCCTCAAGCAGCTGGGGGCGATGTTCGAGCGCTGCTCGCTCGTCTTGAGCAACGATTCGGGCCCGATGCATATCGCCGCCGCGCTCGGGGTCCCGACGGTCGGGATATTCGGGCCGGTCAACCCCCTGCTGCAGGGCCCCTGGGGGGAGAAGGCCCGATATGTGCGCAAGGACGGGCTTCCGTGTCTCGGCTGCAATTACGACAAGACCTGTCCGATCGGGAATCCGTGCATGATGGAGCTGGAAGCCGAAAAAGTTGCCGATGTCGTCGAGGATCTGATCGTTCGATGCGATCTCGGGAAGAGAGTCGTTCAATGAAGAAGCCACGCCGCCCTTTGAAGAAACCGGTCCGCGGGACGTACAAACCTGTCCGCGTTCCGAAGAAACCGAAAGCCGCTGGCGCGCACGCGCCGGTCGACTGCAGGCATTTCACCGGCTACAAGCCGTGCGCTCCGGGGAGGCGGTGTTTTCCGGACTGCGTCGATTTCGAGCCGATCGGCACGAAGATACTTATCGTCAATCTCGACGCCATGGGGAATGTCCTCGTCACGACGAGCATGCTGCCCGCTTTGAAGCGCAAGTATCCGACGAGCCGGGTGAGCTGGATCACGCTCAAGAACGCCGCGCCGCTTCTCGGCAACAATCCGTATATCGACGAAGTGTTTCTGTGGGATTCCGAGAGCCGGCTCGTCCTCCGGCATATGACGTTCGACGTCGTGTTCAACGTGGACAAGTCGCGGCGCTCCGGCGCGTTCATCGCGAGCGTCGCCGCCGGGGAGAAGCTGGGATTCGGACTTCATCCCAACGGCTGCGTCGTCCCGCTCAACGAGGAAGCCGAAGAGAACTACGCCCTCGGCCTCGACGACCACATCAAGTTTCACGTCAACAAAAAGACCGTTCAGCAAATCCAGTGCGAGCAATTCAGGCTCGAGTACCGGCGCGATCCGTACGTGCTGGAATTGACCGGCAAGGAAAAGGCGTTCTGCGCCGAGTACAAGAAGAAAGTCGAAATCCGGGACGGCGAAACGGTCGTCGGCTTCAACACCGGATGCTCCGAGCTGTATCCGAACAAGAAGCTCACGATCGACCAGCACGTTCGACTCATCCGCGCATTGTCGGGTATCCCGAACGTCAAGCTCGTTCTCGTCGGAGGCCCGGAGGACACCGAGCGGAACGCCGAGATCGCCCGGATCGCCGCTGGCGCCGTGATCGACACCCCGACGACCGAAGGGGTGCGGCGCGGCCTCTGCTACATCGGTATCTGCGACGCGGTCGTCACGGGGGACTCGTTCGGGATGCACGCGGCGATCGGGCTCGCGAAGTTCGTCGTCGCGTGGTTCGGCGTCACGTGCCCGGACGAGATCGATCTGTACGACAACGGCGTCAAGCTCGTGCCCGAAGGGCTCGCGTGCTCGCCGTGCTGGAAGCAGCAGTGCCCTTACGATCTTGAGTGCGTTCATGCGGTCGACCTCGACGGGATCCGGGGCCATGTTGAGCGGTTCGCGAAGAGTCCCGAATGAATAATATCCTGATTGTTCGCACCGATCGTCTTGGGGACGTGCTGCTCACGACCCCCGTTTCGACGGCCCTGCGCCGGATGTTCCCCCGGGCCAGGATCTCTTGGCTCGTGCGCCCCTACACGGCGCCGCTGCTCGAAAACAATCCCGATATAGACCAGATTCTCGTGGATGGAGGCGAATCGGCGGGCCGGCTGGCGGATCGCATCAGAAACAAGCGATTCGACGCGGCCATCGTCGCATACCCGCGATGGCGAATCGTCTGGGCTCTGTGGCGGGCGCGTGTTCCCGTGCGCATAGGTCCGGCGAACAAACTTTACGCGATCCTTCTCAACAAGCGAGTTCGACAGCGCCGCTCGAAGGGCGCGAAACACGAAACGGATTACAATCTGGAGCTCCTCGCGCCCCTCGGGGTCTCATTCAAACGATATCCCACGCGATACGTCGCGACCGACGAAGAGCGAAGATCGGCGCGACGCGTTCTCGAGGCGAAGGGGATCTCCGGCGCCAAACCTGTCGTGATCCTTCATCCGGG
>Ga0265296_1002085_pt1 | contig 20925 bp, 13 predicted proteins | sample MunlanPumphouse1_FD_189073 | JGI IMG/M metagenome (GOLD analysis project Ga0265296, IMG submission 189073) | Groundwater microbial communities from a municipal landfill in Southern Ontario, Canada - Pumphouse #1 | ecosystem: Environmental > Aquatic > Deep subsurface > Groundwater | place... | reverse complement strand
GGAAGCGTTGAATGCGATTTCCAAACAATCCAATTTGCAATTATTTTATGGGGAAAATGTTGATTCTAAGTTGAGGGTCAATGTGAACTTGAAAAATGCTTCGGTAGAAGAAGCGTTGAATTCTGTCCTACGTAATAATCATATAGACTATAAGATTATTGCCAATACGATTTCAGTGAATGGTGAGGAAGGTAATCGTTCGGATCGAATTGCGCTGCAACAGGGTGTCTCTGGAACTGTTAAGAGTCAGGATGGAAAAGGGTTGAGCGGTGCGACAGTAACCGTAAAGGGAACCTCTATTTCAACACAGACTGATGACTTGGGCCATTTTAAAATCAATGCTTCTTCATCGGCTGTTTTGGTTGTACGATATGTAGGATTTGGCACTCGAGAAGTCTCTATGGACGGTAAGTCAACCGTAAATATTACACTTACAGCTAATGATTTAAAATTAGACGAAGTCAACGTGGTTGCGACCGGATATCAAAATCTTGATCGTAAGTTTTTCACGGGAGCATCTACAAGAATTGATGCGAAAGAAGCCGAACGAGCTGGGGTTCCTGATGTTTCCCGAATGTTAGAAGGCCAAGCAGCGGGCGTCTCTGTTCAAAACGTATCCGGCACATTTGGTGCAGCACCAAAAATTCGGGTACGGGGTGCAACCTCATTAACTGGGGATAATAAACCCTTATGGGTAATTGATGGTGTCATCCTGGATGAGGCGGTCAATATCTCCAACGAAGCATTATCTACAGGAGATGCTAATACATTATTAGGGTCTTCTGTAGCAGGGCTAAACCCCGACGACATCGAATCGATTACTGTGTTGAAAGATGCTGCCGCAACTGCGATGTATGGTGCTGCTGCGATGAATGGCGTGGTCGTTGTGAATACAAAAAAAGGTAAAAATACAGATGGGCAGGTACATTTTAATTATTCTGGAAACTTTACGACCTATATTAAACCCAACTATAATCAATTCGATATCATGAATTCTGCTGAGCAGATGCAGTTGGTAATTGATATGGAAAACAAAGGTTATCTCAATCACTCTCAGGTTTCGAGAGCTGGAACAGGAGGGGTGTTTACCAAAATGTACAACCTTATGTATGAGTATGACCCTAGTACTGATTCTTTCAAACTCAGAAATGATGCACCTTCTCGTTATAATTTCTTACAACGTTATGCAAATGTAAATACAGATTGGTTTGACCTATTGTTTAGAAACAGTTTTGTACATGACCACTCGTTAAGTATGAGTACCGGAACTGCAAAAGCGCAGACCTATGCTTCAACCAGTTTTATGAATGATCCTGGCTATACGCTTGGCAATCAGGCAAAACGTTTTACGGCGAATATTCGTAACAACTATAAGATCAATGATAAATTGAGTACAGAGTTTATTTTTCAGGGAAATATCCGTGATCAACGTACGCCTGGAACTCTAAATCGTAACTCCGATGCCGTTTATGGTAGTTATTCCCGGGACTTTGACATTAACCCATACTCCTATGCGCTCAATACCAGTCGTATTATTACACCGTACGATGAAAATGGTGACCTAGAGTATTTTACGCGAGATTATGCGCCATTTAATATCTTCAATGAACTTGATAATAATTACATCAAACTAAAATTGATGGATATTAAAGTTCAGGCGGGTTTAACGTATAAGATTTTGCCCTCCTTGACCTATTCAGCAACCGGAATGTATCGTTATTATAATTCCGAAAGGCAACATATGATCACGGAGAATGCCAACCTTTCTAAAGCCTATCGGGCAAATCAAGACCAAACCGTCAATAGCGGAAATCGCTTTCTCTACGCTGATCCCGATTTTCCGAATACCGATAAATATGTTATTCTTCCCAATGGAGGATTTTTTAATGTCGCCAATAACAATATGATCAGTTATTATATGCGGCACAATTTGGAATTCAACAAAAAGTGGAATGACCATACCATGAACTTGTTTGGAACCTATGAACTCCAATATGCGGATAAGCAGAGCCACGATTTTAATGGACCGGGAATCGAATATGGAAATGGCAATCTGGTTTTACCTGCCTATAGGTATTATAAAAAGCAGATTGAATCTGGCGATTCACCATTTGCGATGAATTATACCTACGATCGTAAACTCGCTTATGCATTGCGCGGTGCTTATAATTATAAAGATAAATACTCATTTAACTTTACAACACGTTATGACGGGGCCAATAAAATGGGCCGTACGAATGTCGCAAGGTGGTTACCTACATGGAACGTATCTGGAGCATGGGATATCGATCAAGAGAATTTCTTTAATAGAGATAATAAGATCTTGTCACGCGCTAGGTTAAGGGGAACTTATGGTCTGGTTGCTAATATGGGGAATGCTTCTAATTCTTCGGCCGTTTTCTATAATGCTATTACTTATAGACCTTACGACGGAGAAAAAGAAGGCAAGATTAGTATAAATGGCCTGGAAAATTCCGAGCTAACCTGGGAGAAAATGTACGAACTTAATATTGGTACAGATTTAGGATTTTTGAACGATCGAATCGATCTGAATTTTGATTATTACAGGCGTAATATATTTGATTTAATTGGGCCAATTCGTACTTCAGGGATTGGTGGACAATTTGAGAAATTAGCAAACTACGCTGATATGAAAGGTCATGGGGTTGATATTCAGGTTGGCGGATATCCATTTAAAGACCCGAATGGTTTTACCTGGCGTACACAGCTTACACTTGGTTTTAACAAAACGAAAATTACCAAATTAAATGTAACCCGCAATATCTGGGATCTGATTTCAGGCGAAGGTGGAGCAATGGTTGGCAAACCCCATAGAGGTTTGTATTCTCTGGACTTTGATAAGTTGGCAGCCAATGGAGGTTATCCGACCTATATCGGTACGGATGGTACTCCAGGTGAAACTTATTTCTGGTTTCAGGACAATCAAACGGAATTTCTTAAATATGAAGGACCTGTGGATCCGACGCTTGCCGGAGGCTACTACAACCGATTGGAATATAAAAATTTTAGTTTTTCCTTTTTGTTGAAGTTTGGTTTGGGCAATATGGTTCGTCTACAGCCTAATTATTCTCCTGTGTATCTAGATATGTATAATGTATCAAGGGAACTGATCAATCGTTTTATTTACAAAGGCGACGAATATTTAACAGTAATTCCTTCTACACTCGATGGGTTAACTGCAGAATTTGATGTCCAGAATGCTGCTGGTAACCGTACGGCATCTGTTTATTCTTATAATGCTTACAATTATTCATCAGAACGTGTTGCAAAAGGTGATTATCTACGTTTATCGCAAATTTCCGTAGGATATAATATTCCCAAATCTGTTGTCAGTAAAATTAAATTTAGAACTGCGCAAGTAAATTTGGTGGGTAATAACCTCTGGTTGATTTATTCCGATAAAAAATTAAATGGAGTCGATCCTGAGTTCTATAACAATGGAGGGGTAGCCTTACCCGTTCCGAAGCAAGTAACTCTATCTGTAAAATTGGGATTTTAAACGACTAAATTATGAAACTTACAAATCTTAAATATTTATTCATTTCTTCTACGCTGCTACTCAGCAGTTGTAACAAATATCTGGATCAGCAACCGGATATGCGCGCCGAGATCAATACGGTTGATAAAGTCAAAAGACTGATTACGTCAGCTTACCCTTTTGGTAATTATCTTGCTATGGCCGAAACCTATTCAGATAATGTGGAAGATAAAGGTGTCGGCGATCTATACCAGCCAGTTCCTTTCTTATATTTTTGGCAAGACATCAACAATAATGATACAGACAGCCCCAATAGCTACTGGAATAATTGTTACGCAGCGATTGCAGCTGCAAACCATGCTTTGGCAGCAATTGAAACGAATAACTTCGGGAAAGAGATTGCAGCGTTCAAAGGTGAGGCTCTAGTTGCAAGGGCGTATGCGCATTTTATGCTCGTAAATTTCTTTGCAAAAGTCTACGACTATAAAAATCCGGAGGCTAATACTTCACCTGGGATCCCATATGTTACTGAACCGGAGACCGTGGTGATCAAAAAATATGATCGTGGAACGGTGAAATCTGTTTATGATAATATTCGGAAGGATCTGGAAGAAGGATTAGCACTTTTAGACGGGAATCCAGCAGAATGGAATGTACCAAAATACCATTTTACACCAGCTGCTGCACATGCCTTTGCAACACGATTTTATCTGTTTACCGGCGAGTGGCAAAAAGTGGTTGACAATGCTAACAAAATTTTTGCAGGAGGAAATTTTGCAGGAAAATTAATCCCCTATAATTCCACATTCAAGAAAATGACCTTCGAGGAGGTGCATACGGTCTTTTCCAAAGCCGATCAACCTTATAGTTTGCTGATTAACGAAACTTACAGTGGTTATCAACGCTGGTGGAATAATCGTTATGCTATGGGTATCAATGTGTTTCAAAAGATTTATAATGGTAATACTGCTGCAGGAGCGAAGTTCTATAATTTCGGTGTCTCCTATGGTGCTCCACACTATACTACCTATATCTGGAAGGAATTTTGGTACGTAACAAATGCAACCGCAAATACAGGATTTCCTATGCTTATGGTCCCGGTATTAATCACAGATGAGGCACTAATGAATCGAGCAGAGGCTTATTTGGAATTGGGAAATAATGCAGCTGGTATTGCCGATATGAATTTAATGGCAAGCAATCGAATAGATGGTTACAATCCTACAAACCATGCTGTAACGGCTGCAAAATCCAAAGCATTTTTTGGTGTTCAAGATGATAAGGAAGCACTTATTCAGACGGTTCTACAATTTAAACAAGTTGGATTTATGTCGATGGGTTTACGTTGGTTCGATATTATTCGTAAAGGCATAACAGTAAGACATCTTGTTATTGCCAACGATGAGAGTGAGTCTTATATCGAATTAAAACCTGAGGATCCACGACGTGTTTTCCAGATCCCACAAGAAGCGAAGTTGTCAGGTGTTGAACAAAATCCAAGGTAATTTTATGAAAACGATAACAAAAACATGTATAATAGTCGGTCTGTTTGCCGGTTTATATTCCTGTGTAAAAGAGGAGAAGCTGAATACTAAAATTGAAAATTACGACACCTTTGTTCCAGGAGCTATCGACGAATGGATTACAAAGAATCTGACCGATCCCTATAATATTGAAGTAGTCTATCGGTATCAGCGAAATATGCATGATATCAATAAAAATATAGCACCGGCAGACGAATCCAAGGTTATTCCGCAAATGGATGTGGTAATTAATGGATTTTTGGATGTTTATAAGAAAATCGGGGGAGTACCCTTTATAAAAACATACACACCCAAACAGTTTGCTTTATTTGGATCAGGTGACTACGATGTGGATGGTTCAGTAAAAGGTGGAACTGCAGACGGAGGTAGAAGGATCACTTTGTATGGGGTTAATAATTTTGACATTGCGAATTCAAATTCTGTAACCGGTAACCTTCAGGTTATTCACCATGAATTTACCCATATCCTTAATCAGATGAGATTTATCCCTGCTGAGTTCGGAAAAATCTGTGCAGGTGATTATTACTCGAATTGGACTGCACAGGAGAATGACCAGGCAAAAGCAAGATCATTGGGCTTCATTACACCTTATTCGAGAAAGTCGATTGGAGAAGATTTTGCTGAAGTCTTATCACATTTAATCGTCGCTGGTCAATTATATTATGACGATTTTGCTTACGATAGTGGAAAGGATGCTTACCCCAAGTTTAAACAAAAAGAAGCGATTGTACGGGATTATATGATGCAAAATTTTAACATCGATGTAACGCAATTGCAGATTGAATTTCAGCGCGTCATGGCGGAAAAATATAAATCTAGCCGGTATTCCGCCACAACAGCATTAAGCAATGACTATGTTGGTTCGTTGGACTGGGATATCCGAAACACCTGGGGATTAGAAAACACGATTTCCAGCAAGCAACGATCACTATTTATGGCAATTTTGGATGAGCTCGGAGGCTGGACCACCAAATCAATGACCTTCCAGTTTGTCTCCGCCACAAAGGCGACATTAAACATCGGTTTTGGCGATAATAGTGTAACCTACACGGCATCCTATGACTTTGATATTGTAAAAAATGCAGACAATACATTTAAAATCGCTAAGTCGGCGACCCAAGGGACAGGCAATAATTATGGTAATGGTAACATCGACTGGGTATTAAAAGATACGAAACCCCTGATCGATTATTTGGGCAGTACTAGTTTTTCGGCCGACTGGAAACAAGTTGATTTGTCGGTTAATCCGAGCGATTATCTGCAATTTTTGATCTTAAAAGATACAAAGGATCCAAATGCAACATTTATGGGCAAAGTAAATTTAAGGAAGTATTAAATTATGAAAAAGATATTTTATTTAATGTTTTTGGTCCTATTGGCTTTCAGTTGTAGCAAACCAAAAGAAATGGATCCCATATTCGGTAATCCCGACGATAGGATTTCCGATACATTATTGTATGTTAAAAAGACATTGGTAGATGCACCATACGGATGGAAAGCTTATACAACCACGGAGATATCCAAAGGGGGATATGGCTTCTATATGCAGTTTGGTGAAAATGATCGATTAAAGATGGTTGCGGATTTGAACGAGACTACAGCTTCTGTGATAAAAGAGTCCACCTATCGCATACGTCAGATAATGTATGCTACGCTTTCTTTTGACACGTATAACTATATTACTATGTTGCAAGACCCAGATCCTAGTGTGTATGGTGGAACAGCTGGAAAAGGGCATGGTAGTGATAATGAATACGATTACGTGAAGACCCATGGCGATACCTTGTTTTTTCAGGGACGGAAGTTTATTAAACCGCTTATTTTGGTTAAAGCAAAAGAAGATGAAGCCAAAAAATATACTTCGAAGGGCTATCTTGATGTAATTAATAAAAACAAAGCATTTTTTAAGAAAAACCCCTTGACCTCTATTGTTGTGGGCAATGTGGAAGCAGAATTGGCATTTGGTTTTCGAACCAAAAGAATGTCTATTATTACAGCCAATTCAGATGGAAGCTTTTCTTCTTCTTTTGTTGAATTCTGTAATACAATTGACGGTATTGAAATCGTTGGCGGAGTGGTGATAAATAATGTTCAACTAAAACGTTTCATATGGAAGGATGAGAATTCTCTTGTTGGTCTTGACAAAGATGGTAAGGAATATCCGTTGAAAATTAATTCTTCTTCTGTGGTTCCGTATCTTACAGCGTTAGGGGCAAGTTTCTCTGTGATTACAATTCCAGATGCGACCACGTATAATGGCTGGAGTACAAATTTTGCAACACGTAAAGCGCAAGCAAAAGCAGGAATTAATAGATGGGCATTCGACGGGGTTAATTTCTTTATTTTAAGGACCATAGATTTTAAGTTCCAATCGGTTAATAAAAGAATGTCTATTGTGTTTAATACGACATACGAAGGTTCGAAGACATTCAACCTAACCTATAACTATACCTATACAGTTGAAAATGGTAAATTTAAGTTTACGTTAAGTGGAACACCTTCGGGGAATGATGGAGCTCTTTATAACGATGTACGCTATTTACTGCAGGAGCGGATCAATGTAGATACATTTGAACTCGGGTATTTCGTGAATTCTGAAACTGGGGAAGTTATGTCTCAATTTAAGAGCGTTGAGCATCCTGATTTTTATTTTACAGGCCAAAATAATTAATGTTTTATTTCAGTATCGATCGGGCGATGTTCGGGTCGATACTGATATTTTTATGTATAATAATATGGCTTGGCCATGTGAGCTGGATTATGATGAATATTCGTTACCTACTTATCTATTTTTCAGTTCTTATTTTTTGTGCTTGTTATAGGCAGACTCATGTGATAAAGACTGAAATTATAGGAAAGCTTCCCCTATCAGCGCCCTTCTATATCGATTTATATAGTTTCGAGACAGGTGAAAAGATGATGTCTGATACATTAGATCAAGAAGATTTTGATTTAACTAGTAAATCGCTTCCAAAGGGGATTTATCAATTGGTTTTTTCGTGGGAGCGGGATGTTGTGAAGTCGCAGGAGATTGAAAGATTTGCCCGTCAGCCTGAACTTGGTACACCGAAGTATTATATTTCAACTACATTTTGGCTCGATCCCAATGAGTCCGGAAAATATAAGTTCTTGCTTGAAAGTCCTGGTAAACAAGCGGAGTTAGAAGAACTACTGTTGGCTAAAAATGGAAGCAAATCTATTAAAATGGCGGTTGTATCAGGTGGGAAAAACAACAAGTTATATAATGAATACTTAACACTAGTGGATCGTTATAAGGATAAAAACAGACATCAAAAAGATAGTCTTCAGCAAGTAGCAGTACGTTATAGTGATCATAAATTCTTGCAAGAAGTAGGTCGGATACAAAAGCTCTTATCAAAAGACTGGTTGGATAATGTGAAGAATGAATTATTAGCAGATGAAATCGATTTTATGAAAAGGAATATTGACAATGAGGTCATTCATCGTATTTATCAAATTCAGTTAAACAATAGAGAAGATGTCGAACGGTATCGTGAAATATATAACTTGTTTCCATTTAACGTGAGACAGAATTTGGCCGCTAGTAATTAAAATAATAGACCTATTAAAAATCATTAGTTATGAGAGAAGTCTTTAAAACACAGATAAACTTCGGTAGTTATATCTGGGGAGTTGCGATGATTATATTTATCGTGATGCTATCTTATGAAGGTCTTGAAAAAGGACTGTATCTAGGCACACTATTGTTATTTGGCGTATTCGCGATAACTTGGTATTTTACATTCTTTTACAAAAGGTATTGGATTGAAGGCGATAAGCTTTTTATTAAGACAGTCTCGGGTACAAAGTCTGTAGATGTTACTTCTATACGTAAATTAGAAACTGATAAGGTAGACTGGTTTGGTACGATGAGACTTACAATTTTAAGGCCTTATAGAAAAGGAATGGTACTGCACTATAATAAGATTGACGATATATTTGTTGATCCAGAAAATCCTGCCGAATTTATTGATAAATTAAAACAGATTGCACCGAATATCGATGTCATAGCAGGTAAATAGTTTACCGTTTTGAGTCACTTATATCGAACCAAATCTGTTGTTAGATCCTAAAGTTACTTATGCTAAACGACTCTGGCTTCCTGCTAATTGGAGATTCAGTGATATAGTCGATAAATCGCCATAAATAGAGCGTCCTGTATAGTAAATTGTAGCTATTCCTTAGGAGTATGAGCTGAAAAAGATAAGCATTACAAATCTTTGTTACAATAAAAATTGGCTTTTGGGGAACAATCCCATTTTGTGTGTTATTCTTCGTTTTTACTTTCTTTAAAGCAATTCCCATTTATTTTTCATTGCCGATTTTCTAAGTTTATAAGGACAAAAGAGCATATGAAGTTCTGCTTGGTAACTTTTTTGTGTGAATAATAAAAAATATTTAGCACTTTTACCACACAATTATTAAGCACTTACATGTAAGTGCACATATATGTCCTAAAACATCCGCTACGAAGTACAATTTGTAGTCACGGAATCTTAACAATGCAGAAGGAAGAAGTATTATTTAAAACACACTATAACGGATTGTGCCACTTTGCTTGGAAAATTGTTGGTGATTTAGCTGTGGCTGAAGACCTGGTTCAAGACTCATTTGTCGCTTATTTTAAAAACACTGAGCAAGTCAGTGACAATGAGATTGCGGTTAAAAATTACTTGTATAGTTCGGTTCGTTTCGCCTGTTACAATCATATTCGCCACGAAAAAGTACAACAAAGATATTGGAATGTCGTGGGTTTTACAGAAGAGGATAATATAGCCCTTGAATTAAACATGATTCATAGCGAGGCCATTCAGGAAATTTACAGAATTATCGAACAGATGCCAACCTCTTGTCAACAGGTCTTTCGCCTTGGCTATTTAGATGGCTTGTCTAATCTTGAAATAACCCGGGAATTGAAAATTAGCATCAATACCGTAAAAACCCAAAAACAACGCGGTATGAAAATGTTGTTAAAACGGCTAAATCCTGAGTTTTTACCCCTTATTATATTTTTGTTAAAAAATATTTAAATTCTTGTCACCCCTTTTCTCGTCTTAAGTTTCTTTACTGTACAATATGGAAGAAAACTCAGGGCATATCTCCCAGCTGCTTCAAAAATTTTTATTCGGTCAATTGACTGAGGTAGAAAAAGTAAAATTTGAAGAATGGCTACAAGCTAGTGACCAAAACAGACGGCTTTTAGAATCATTTCGAAAAGCGAAGAATATTGAACAGGATTTAGCTATTGTCAAGCAATTGGATGCAAATAAAGCTTGGGAAAAACTTAATACCAAGAATAATAAAACTAATCATAAGTGGTTTATCGGCATTGCAGCATCGCTACTTCTATTGGCCAGTTTTTTCTATCTATGGCAGAGCAGTTATTGGAAGACAGATGACGATGCTGTACGTAATTTAGCTTTGAATTTGGGGCAGGATGTCGAACCGGCACAGAGTGGGGCTATTTTACAGTTGTCCAACGGTGAAAAGGTTGTATTTAATGACAAGACTTCCAAGACCTACGATAAAAACAAAACATTTGTCGGAAATGCCTCGGAATTAATCGTTAAAAACGATAGAAGTGAGCATGTATCTCATTTGAATGCGCTCATAGTACCGCGTGCAAGTTATTATAAAATCATATTGAGTGATGGTACCAAAGTTTGGGTAAATGCACAGTCTAAATTAAAATTTCCAGCACAATTTTCAGAAAATGAAAGAAGAGTGAGTTTAGAGGGGGAGGCTTATTTTGAAGTGGCACACGATGCTAAAAAGCCTTTTTTCGTTGATTCAAAAGCTGGTGAAATCAAAGTTTTGGGCACGCATTTCAATGTATTTGCTTATCACGATGATATCCGTACAACTTTAGTCGAGGGAAAGGTCGAAGTAAGACAGAAGGACAAAAAACTAGAACTGAGTCCAGGAGAATTTGCATCCCTTTCAAAAGATAATGTGATAAAAGGGAACGCTGATATTCAGCAAGATTTGGCTTGGCATAACAATGAATTTTACTTTAAAAAGGAAACGATTGTAAATATTGCCCATCAATTGTCACGATGGTATGATTTAGAGGTGAAATTTAGAGGTAATGTGCAACTCAGTAAAGAATATAGTGGCAGTATACAGCGAGATGTAAAACTTTCTCAAGTGTTGGAGATGCTATCTTATGTTAGTGACCTTCGATTTGAAGTTCATGGCAAAGAATTGATCATTGAGAACAAAAGCTAACTTATTTTAAAACATAAAACTAATTCAGCGAGGCTTATGATATAATACTTAAAGTGCCCGAAAAAAGAGAACAGGAATGTTGGCGCATCCCTGTTCAGAAATGTGATCAAAGGGCTCATAACTTAAAAGTGAACTATTAATTACCTAATTAACCACAAAATGTAAATGTATGAATAACTTACCATTTAGCAAAGCCTGGTCCTTGTTACCCCAAGACCATAGGTTTTGCAAACCCTTACGTATTATGAAAATTAGTACATGCCTTTTATTCGCATTTGTAACCGGTGTTCATGCAAAAGGAACAGCACAAAAAGTTACATTGAAAATGAGGAATGCACGGATTGAGGAAGCGCTTTCTGCGATTTCTAAACAATCCAACTTGCGTGTTCTCTATAGTGAAAACTTAAACGCTAAATCTCGTGTTACAGTCAATCTAAAAAATGCTTCTGTAGAAGAAGCATTAAACTCGATTTTAAGCGATAAAAATATCGAGTACAAAATTATTGCAAATACAATTTCTGTCAATAGTAATGGAAAGAATGACGTAGTTCTAGAGGCTACACAACAGTCTATCGCTGGAACAGTTAAAAATGCTGATGGCAATCCATTGGCTGGTGCTACAATTACGGTCAAAGGAACCTCTATTTCTACTCAAACTGATGCAAACGGACATTTTAAGATAAATGCTGGGGGAAATGCGGTATTGGTTGTCCGCTATGTGGGTTATAGTAATCTTGAAGTTAGTGTCAATAATAGAAGTACAATAGCTATCGTGTTGGACTCTAACCAAAACCAAATCGATGAGGTTGTTGTAACAGGTCTTGGAGCTAAAATAGACAAGAGAACATTTACAGGAGCTACGGCTAAGGTCGATATGAAAGATATCGAACTTGGTGGACTTCCTGATCCATCTAGAGCATTGGAAGGACGTGTCGCTGGGGTTTCAGTTCAAAACACAACCGGAACTTTTGGATCGGCTCCAAAAATTCGGGTTCGTGGTGCAACCTCAATTTATGGTAGTTCAAAACCGCTTTGGGTAATTGATGGAATTATTATAGAAGATGTGTCAAACGTCTCTTCAGATGATCTGTCTTCAGGAGATGCATTGACCTTGATCAGTTCTGCTGTCGCTGGCTTAAATGCCAATGATATTGAGTCATTTACTGTCTTAAAAGATGGTTCTGCAACTTCGATATATGGAGCTAGAGCCATGGGTGGTGTTATTGTTATTACTACAAAGAAAGGAAAAGCTGGTCGAAACTCTGCAAATTATGTTGGGGAGTTTACTTCGAGGGCTATCCCTTCTTATAATAATTTCAATATCATGAATTCTCAGGAGCAGATGGCATTTAATCAAATTCTTGAACAGAGGGGATGGTTGACAATGGCTGATGTTGCAAGTAGATCCGAATCGGGTGTCTATGGGAAAATGTATGAATTGATCAAGGCAGGGCAATTAGAAAATACTCAAGAAGCGAGAAACGCCTACTTAAGGAAAGCAGAATACCGAAACACAGATTGGTTTAAACAATTGTTCAGCCGGACAATCATGCAGAACCACTCGGTCAGTCTTTCATCAGGTACGGATAGAGCTCAATACTATACCTCTATCAGTGGAGTTTTTGATAATGGATGGGCACGTAAATCGGATGTAAAACGCTATACAGGGATGTTTAATGCGTCCTATGATTTATTTGATAATCTTAAGTTAGATTTGCGCACAAATGGATCCTATCGTGATCAACGAGCTCCAGGTACATTAGGTTCATCCGTAGATCGGGTTTCGATGGAAATTAAACGGGATTTTGATATTAACCCATATAGTTATGCATTAAATACCTCGCGGACACTTGATCCTAATGAATTCTATACACGGAATTATGCTCCTTTCAATATCCTACATGAATTGGATAACAATTATATGGATATTAATGCTGCCGATATTAAATTTCAAGGAGAATTAAAATGGAAGCCGATTAAGGCACTGGAATTGGGTTTATTGGCGGCTACAAGATATCAGCAAACATCGCAACAGCACTATATAAAAGATCAGTCAAATCAGGCATTAGCCTACCGTTGGATGCCAACAACCTTTATTCGTGATGCGAATCCTTTCCTATATACTGATCCGAGTGATCCTTATGCTGTTCCTGTTTCTGTCTTACCTTATGGCGGTATCTATAATCGTACCGATAATAAAATGTTGACAAAGGATTTTCGTTTTACAGCAGCTTTTGACAAAACTTTTAAAGAGATCCATAAAATATATGCATTTGCTGGAGCGGAAACGAATTCTGTGGATCGAAATCAGAACTGGTTTAGAGGTTGGGGTTTACAATATGATTTAGGGGAAATTCCATTTATAGATTATAAGCTGTTTAAGAAAAGCCAGGAAGAAAATGCTGATTATTATTCCATTGATAGAAGAAAAAATGGTGATATAGCTCCTGCTCGTAACAGGCAAGTAGCATTTTATGGAACCGCCAATTATACGTTTGACAATCGCTATACTATTAATGGTACATTACGCTACGAAGGGACCAACCGTTTAGGTCGTACAACGTCTGCACGTTGGATGCCTACATGGAACGTTTCAGGAATGTGGAATGTAATGGAAGAAGATTTCTTTAAAAAATTGAATACGCCATTTTCAAATTTAAGTTTCAAGGGTTCTTATAGCTTAACAGCAGATAGGGGACCAGATTTTGTTACTAATTCGAAAATTATTATTCAAAGTTATAACCCGTGGCGTCCAAATACAGCGGATAAAGAAACAGGTCTTAACATTTCTGATTTAGAAAACTCGGAACTTACCTATGAAAAGAAACATGAATTAAATATAGGTACTTCAATCGGTTTATTCAAGAATAGAATTTCATTGGATGTTGATTACTATAAGCGTAAGAATTTTGACTTAATCGGAATTGTAAATACCCAAGGACTTGGCGGCGAGATTTCAAAATACGGGAATGTTGCCAATATGGAATCGCATGGATTGGAATTTAGCCTTTCGGCAACAATATTGAAAAAGCAAGATTTTTCGTGGGTTTCTAGCTTTATTTACACCAAAGCGAAAAACAAAATTACTGCTTTAGAAAATAATAGTAGAGTTTCGGATTTAATTGCTGCTGGAGGATACGGGCGGGTTGGTTATCCTGTAAGACCACTATTTTCCATTCCATTTAATCGACTTCTTCCAAATGGTCTACCAGTGTACAATTACATCGATGGAACAGAGACAACAACAGGAGTGTATTTTCAGGAGCGTAAAAAGATTGATTTCTTAAAATATGAAGGTCCTACTGAACCGACCGATATGGGAAGTTTTGGAAACGTTTTTTCGTATAAGAATTTTAAACTCAATGTATTTATTACCTATTCCTTTGGAAACGTGATTCGATTGGATCCGGCATATAAAACAGGATATTCAGACTTAAACGCTACGCCAAGAGAATTTTGGGATGCCTGGACGGTTCCTGGAGAGGAAGCATTTACGAATATCCCTGTGATTTTAGATAGACGTTTTATCCGTAACAATAGTCAATACGATTATGCTTATAATGCCTATAATTATTCAACGGAAACTGTTGCAAAAGGTGATTTTATTCGTTTGAAGGACATTTCCTTATCTTATGAGCTACCAAAATATTTTGTGCAATCTCTTAAGATGAACAATCTTGGTGTACGGTTCAATGTGATCAATCCTTGGTTAATTTATGCGGATAAGCGCCTTAATGGGCAAGATCCAGAATTTGTTAATTCAGGAGGTGTGGCATTACCGATTGCGAAACAATATACATTAACCTTAAAAATGGGATTCTAGCATATGAAAAAGAGATTATTATATATATTAATTTCGGCAGGAATAATAGCAACAAGCTTTTCTTCCTGTAAGAAATATTTGGATGAATTGCCCGATAACAGGGCTGAACTAAATACAACAGACAAAATTGGGAAGATGCTCGTTGGGGCTTATCCAGAGAATGCATATGTTATGGTAGCTGAGTTATCTTCTGACAATGTGGATGATGTTGGGCCAGTTTACTTAAACTACGCACGCTTCATAGAACAAATATATAAATGGCAAGATATTACCGAAACGAGTAATGATGGGATTGATCGTATTTGGGGAGCGTGTTATGGAGCGATTGCTAATGCAAATGCAGCTTTGCAAGCTATTGATGAACAGGGGAATCCGGCGAGTTTAAAAGCACAGCGTGGTGAAGCGTTATTAGCACGGGCTTATAACCATTGGATTCTTGTCAATATGTTTGCACAAAATTATTCGAAAAAGTATTCGACAACAGATTTGGGTGTTACCTATATGACAAAAGGGGAAACGACTTTAAATCCTAAATATGAACGCAATACAGTCCAAGAAGTTTACGACTTTATTAAAAAAGATATAGAAGAAGGTTTACCATTAATTAATGATGCTTCTTACGCTAACTCCAGTGTTGCAAAATATCACTTTAACCGAGCGGCTGCTTATACCTTTGCATCGCGTGTTGCATTATTTACGGAAGATTGGACGAAAGCAGTCGAGTATTCCACAGAGGCGTTAGGAAATAATCCAACAGCGACTTTACGTGATTATGCAACGATTGCCTCTTTTTCTGCTGCAATCAATAATACAACGAGAGAGTATAATGCGAGCTCAGTGAAAGCTAATTTCTTAGTAGCTACGGCTTATTCGGCGATGGGTACAACTTTTGGAGGGTATTCAACCAACAACAGAATCAGTCACGGTGGATCTATTGCAATGACGGAGACAGCATTTGCATCTCAGCCTTTTGGCAAAGCTGCGACATCAACAGATTATAGAATTCGTGCATTTGCCTATACAAGTACGACAGCAAATAAAGTGATTTTTCCACACGTAGCCTATATGTTTGAATACACGGATCAGGTTGCAGGTACTGGGTTTTCCCGTGGAGTATATGCACCAATAACTTCGGAGGAGGCATTGCTGAATCGAGCAGAAGCAAATATTAACTTAAAAAATTATAGTGCGGCTATTGCTGATATGCAAATTCATATCAACAACAATACGATTAGTAAACCGGCAACAATAAGTGAGGCTTCTATCAATACATGGGCAAATTCATTCGCTTATTTTACACCAACCGCACCGACGCCGAAGAAGAAATTAAATCCGGATTTTCAAATAGAAAGTGGTACACAGGAAAATATGATCCATGCAGTATTATCGCTTAAGCGGCTTCAATTTCTTCATACTGGCTTAAGATGGTTCGATGTAAAACGTTATGGCATTGAAATAACCAGAAGGGTCGCTCCTGCGGTCAACAATGGAACGATGACTTTTACGGTTACCGATAATACGCTATCGATCCGAGATCCTCGTCGTGCAATTCAATTACCTCAAGATGTAGTAAGTGCAGGTTTAACACCAAATCCTAGATCAAATGAAATTAAGTAATAAACTATTTATGTTATTAGCTTCATGCGGAGTGTTGTTTTCTGCATGTAACAAAGAGGATAAATTAAATCCCAATAGTGTTTTTGTAGATTCAACAATCCCGAAAAACGCTTTGGACAATTATCTCTATAAAAACTATATTTTGCCCTACAATGTCGAAATACTGTATAAGTACGTCGATAAAGAATCTGATATGAGCTACAGGCTGGTGCCAGCTCCTTTTGAGTCCTCCATTAGACTGTCCAAACTTATGCTTTATCTTGTTATGGAACCATATTCAGAAGTGACTGGAGGGAAGGAATTCCTTAAAAATAACTTTCCAAAATTAATTACGTTTACTGGTTCAGCTCCAATTCAAACAAACGGTGTCATGATTTTGGGAACAGCAGAATCAGGTACAAAAGTATCTTTGTATAATTTGTTGGAATTAAATGAAACTAATGGTAAAAACCCGGCTTTTCTGACGGGCCGATTTTTCAAAACAGTTCATCATGAGTTTCAACATATTCTAAATCAGAATAAGCCTTATCCAAGTAATTTTAAGGAGATCACAGGTACTAGTTACGTGGAGGATGACTGGAATGCGAAATATCCTGCCAATGCTACAGGGATCGGAGCAGCGATCGCAGCAGGCTTTATCTCACCGTATGCTTCTAAGGCCGATACTGAGGATTTTGCTGAACTGTATTCGTTCTATGTTACGCGGAGTCAAGCTGATTTTGATGCCATGCTGAATGTTGAAAATTCTACGGCAGCGGGAAGGGCTTTGATCCTTTCAAAATTAGCAATTGTGAAAAACTATATGAAATCTGAGTGGGGAATTGATATGGATCTCTTAAGAGCCAATATTCTTGCTCGCTATCCTAATCTTAGCACGTTTGATCAAACAACTTTAAATTAAGAAAAAATGAAATTTAAACTATTTATTTTAGGAATAACCATTTTGTCTTTGAGCGCAAGTTGTGAGAAGAAGATGGATCGTATTTTTGAAGAAAGTCCTAGTGATCGTCTAAACGCGAGCGTGGCCAATGTATACTCTACTTTACAAGCGAATAAAGATGGTTGGATAATCAAGTATTTTCCAAGCAGTGGATTAGAATTTGGAGGGTATACCTTATTTGCCAAATTTAATAATACCACTGACGTTAGCATTGAAGGTGATTTTACAACGCTAGCTGCACAAGCAAGCACTTATACTGTGGCTCCAGGCGCTGGCGCAATTTTGACCTTTGATACCTATAATCGCATATTTCATTATTTTGCATTGCCTGCAGTCTTTAATAGAGAGTCTGCATATCAATTACCCGGTTTCCTTACAGCATCAATTGGAGCGAGTAACGAGGGTATGAAAGGCGAAAATGATTTCTTGGTAACAAAGGCATCAGCTGATTCCATTGTTATGGAAGGTAGAAAATCGTACAATAAGGTTGTGATGGTCCCGATTAAATCTTCGGAGGCTTCCACAATTTTAGCGACCTACCGCGCTGCGCTTACAAAATTCCATGCCTTTTCAAATTACAAATTTGAAGTTGGGACAGAATCCTTCGCAGCAACATTTTCAACCGCAGCAACGAAAAGAGCATTATTGATTGCAGGTAATACTAAACCTTATGCTTATCGTTATACGCCTACTGGACTCGAATTTTACACAGAATATGAAGTTAATGGAGTGAAGTTTAGAGAATTGAAGTATGTAGAACCAACAGGTGCGTATACCAAAGGGTATTTTACCAACGATGCAGGAACGATCAAGTTAGTTCCACAAAGTTAAAAGCAATTTTCTCCCTGCGAAATCAGGGAGAAAGTTTCATATGTTTATTTAGTAGCCCCTTCAGAATATTTTTTGGAGGGGCTTTTTTGTAGGTATTTTTTTCCATGTAATGTAATGAATCTATTGATTTAGTTGTCATAATTAAAAGATGTAGGCCTTTGCCATAGTTAGTTTAATTGATATAAACCAAAGTGTAAATTTTATGAAGTATTTTTTTAGTGCCCTTTTATTTGTTTTTGCAGCTCAGTTATTTGCGCAACAAAAAAACAATCAGACGAAACATCTGCCATTTGAGACGATCTATTTTGCCGGTGTTCAATTTAACAATGCAAGCAATCTGAATAGGATTTTGAAAGATTATGATTCCGGAAAGGTACCTGGGTTTGGCTGGAATGCTGGAGCTGGACTTGCATACAGGATCAAACAAACCCTCATTGGCGTGAATTTTAGCCTGTCGACAAGCAGTAAAAACGACAATACGATGAACACAGGAGATTTTACGGTTTATGTATCTACCAATGCGATACATACAGGCAGATTGATCTTTAGTCCGCAGCTGGGAGTCGGTACGCAGTCTGCTACTTTTACCGTTCAAAAGAAAAATCTGAATGGGAAATTTGAAGATTTTTTGACAACGCAGTCCAACCAGACAAAATTGGAACATGATGCTGCTATTGTCGATTTAAGTGTTACGTTGAAAACATCTAATTCCGAACGAACTAGCTTTCGTCCGGAATGTAGAATAGGTTATAAATCGTCTATTGCACAGAATGAATGGAAAGTAGTGAATGCTGCAGTTTCAAATGTTACGAAGGATAGACTGGGCCATTTCTATGTACAGTTAGCTTGGGGTATTGGACGATAACAGCAAAACAAGGAATAGCGGATGCAGTTTATAAATTTAATCTAATGTTCGGACTTTTTAGTTAGCACCATTACCGCATAAGTTAACTTATCGTTATACTTTTGTGAATGCCCTACTTGAACTTGCTGTAAAACATATAGATAGTGAATAGGAAGGAAAGTGTATGATCCATAAAGAAGTATAGGTGTTGCAGAAAAGCAAATAATGCAATAACTTAGCGTAACCTATTTTCTGAAATTTACTTACCATGAAACGTATTATTTTCCTCCTGTTCATTATTCTTATAAATTCAGTTGCAGTGCAAGCGCAACAAAAGACCAGAGCATTTCAATTTAAGAAACCTGTTAAGGTCGTTGAACATGCTAAGTATAGCAAGATAAACCTATACGACGCAAGAGAGATAAAAGATAATCTCGGCGTCATACAGGTCGGTATGATGAATGCAAACCGGTTGTTGGTGGCGGAGCCATCATTGGAAAAACAGTTGCAGAGCCAATTGGAACAAATAACCGGTCGTAAGGGAAATGGTGAATTGCTGATGCGATTGGAAAAATTCTGCATAGCGGAATTGACGGGAGCTTTTTCTGAAAAGGGATTTTTGGACTTTAGAGCAATCTTATTCTCAAAAGAGGCTAATGGAGAATATTTACAGCTAGCCCGAGTTGATACAGCTATTGTCGTTAAAGGGATGGATGTAACCAAAGCGACTTTGGCACGCGCCAGCGAGGTTGTCAATAACCTGATCTTTGATGCATTAACCAAAAACGGCGATACCACAAAAAGCTATAGTCTCAGTGAAATCGAACATTACGACGATATTCAAAAGAAACAATTAGCGTTATATAATACTTCAACCTATAAAGATGGACTTTATCGGAGCTACGAGGAATTTGCCCTTCAAACACCATCAGGTGGGCAGGCCCAATTAAGAGAGGGTGATTTAAACTTAGGCTTCTTTAAAGAGAATGAAAAAGGGAAACTTAAAAAGGTAAACCCGAAAGATTATTATGCAGTAGTGCATGCTGGTAATCCTTTTATTTCAAGTCAGGATCAGTTTTATGCTTTAATCAAGGAAGATGATGATTTTATTTTTGTTGGCCCCGTTATGGAAACTGCATCTGCAACCAATGTTGTTGTAGCTTCCGTGTTGCTAGGTGCGATAGGAGGTGCGTTGGTTGCAGGCCCTGAAACAAACTACTATACACAGAAACTCGATTATGCAAATGGTAGCTTTATTCGAATGCTGAATAAACAATAATATGTATCTCTTATTTACATCGTAAAAAACTTTTGGTCGAATCTAGTATATCGTCTTATATTTCGTCTAAATTTGATGTGTTCGGGGTTTTCCACAGAATGTTAATAACATTGTGGAAAACGTTATCAATCCAGAGTTGTTAAATAGGTTTCTTGTTATCGAAATGGATTAATTATATAAATTAAATAAATTTCTCTTTGGGTGTTAAATGTTTTTTGTATATTAAGTTGTACTATATTAACCCTTGACTAATGAAAACCAAATTTATACTTGTTTTAATATTGTCCTTCATCGTCTGC
>Ga0265296_1002084_pt1 | contig 20946 bp, 20 predicted proteins | sample MunlanPumphouse1_FD_189073 | JGI IMG/M metagenome (GOLD analysis project Ga0265296, IMG submission 189073) | Groundwater microbial communities from a municipal landfill in Southern Ontario, Canada - Pumphouse #1 | ecosystem: Environmental > Aquatic > Deep subsurface > Groundwater | place... | reverse complement strand
TCTCATACAGGGTTAAAGGTTGACCTTTCATAATGGCCCAGCCTCTCTGAAACTGACCTAAAGGACAAGAGACCGGTGTTTTCAAGCCATTTGAGGGTGGTGCATTGAGTTTAGAATGTAGGGAAGAGCCTGAAACTATTGACTTTTCGGCTTTTTTCTGCTATGATTTGCCGTTGTTCCTTTTAAAGATAAAACTGTTGAATGTGGCGTTTTGTTCCGATTTTGTCGGGCCAGAACGCCGCTTTCAACAAAAAGGTAGGCCGCAGCGGGGAATCACCCTGTCTCGGCACGCCGGCGGTACACAAGGAGACTGACCATGTCGCAAGGCATGCTCGGAATGCTTCCGCTCTCCGAAGTTCGGGGACCGAGAAACGACCTGGACGAAAAACTCGCCGGCCCAGAGGGTCCGGGGTTCCTCGAAGATCTGAAATTGCTCCTCCGTCAAGAGGGCCCGTGGTCCAGAAGAAGACGGTCAGAGAAGACCGTCTCCAGTTGGAGGAAAATCAGCGACACGGCGATCGAGATCAACTTCGATGTGCCACCCGTCATGGAGAAGTGTGGAAAGATCGCGTGGAACTGGACGAAGATGATCGGCTGGGTGCGTGTCGAACGGATCGGCGACAATCTCTACGTCGGTGGACTCAAGGTCATCCTTCACCGTGAACCGGAGCAGGAACGCGGCCTTTGGGTCACAGGTCCGGAGATGCACCGAAGATTGCAAGGCAAGAACGTCCTTGATCTGCGTATCGCGGATGCCCTCAACGAAAATGTTCATCTCATCCCGGAGAGTTGGGAGAAAGATGAAGAAGGAATTACCCCCTTTATTCTTTTTTGGGCCGTAGGCTTTGCCTCCCACGATGGCTCTAATGTCCGTTGCTTCTATCGGCTCATCGAATGGTGTCAAAGCAGTGTCAGCACCGGCAGTAATGCATGGTATCGCAGACAGTTCTGTGTTGCCATGCTCGAGAACCCTTGTCCCTAGTTCTTTTCCTTCGAGCCCCTGTGCTCTGATTTCCACGGAGTCTTGTACGCCCAAACGCGTATGAGACTCTTTTTTGTTTCTGACATCTTTTTATCATCACCGGAGAGAAAAAATACTTGGTACTTCAAAAAAAATTTGTTATACTATCATCAATCGTTTTTATAAATTATTTTCATCACACCCACGGTGAGATGAAAGGAGGAGGTATGGCTTCAAAAAAGAAAACACAAAATGTTCTTTCGACTCCGACCGTCGAGAAGATAACCGTTGTGCCAAAAAAGCGCACGGGACATAAATCATCGGTCAAAAAAGTGGCGGTCAAAAAAACAATGGTTCTTCCCGCACTAACCGAAGAACTTGCGATGGATGAAAAAACTCCTGTGTCCGTGGAGATTCCTTCCACCGTGCAACGTGTTGTCTTTATTCATCGTTGCACCCATTGTCAACATGTCCCTTTTGGAGTGAACGTTCTTTTCACCCTCTGTTTTGTCCTGATGGCCATCCTTTCGACGGTTCTGCTTTATTCGATCGGAGGTCTTTCTCTTTCTTTCGCCGCTCAATCCGCTTCGGGGACGGAAACGGTGACCCTCCACAACCCTTAGAGCTTATCTTCCTTTTTCAAACAACAGCCCTTGTCCGGGCTGTTTTTGTTTTGCGGTTTGACCAGTACAATAGAAAGGTATGCATCGACGGCGACACAAGATCATCCCCATCATTTTGCATCCACTCTCCTGGATCATCGGATGCATTGTGATTGCCCTTGGACTGGCCATCGGTTGGATAATTTGGAAGCCCGCCATGACGACCATGGCAGAGGGGGACATTCCTTCTGTACAAAGACAAGAAGAAGAGGTGATGGCGCCTCCTGTGATCATCCATCTCTCTCAACCGCAAGAAGTGCGCGGACTTTATTGGACAACGGTCACGGCAGGAGGCACACGAGGAGACGAACTTCTCACCTACATGCAAACATCCGGGATCAATACGGTCGTTGTGGATTTAAAAATGGATAGCGGATGGTTGGCCTTCACTCCCAAAGATGAGACGTTGCTTCCGTACACAGGAGATACTTCGGTCATAGAAGATTTGGATGCAAAGCTCATGACTTGGGGGCAACAAGGGATGTATCGCATTGCGCGCATTGCCGTTATGCGAGATGGAGCCTTTGCAACCGTGCATCCCAATCTTGCTCTTTTCATGGCAAGCGGTTCCCTTTGGCAAGACGCGATCGGATCGCTCTGGGTAGATCCTGCGGCAATCGAGGTGGCACAGTATGCGATTACGCTTGGCCGAGAAGCCTATGAGCGTGGTTTTGATGAGATTCAGTTTGATTATGTGCGATTCCCATCCGATGGAACCATAGAATCCGCACATTATCCGGTCTATGACGGCCTTCAAGATAAAAATGACGTGATGCGCACATTTTTTGAACGCGTGGGAGGAACCTTGCATGCCGAAGGGATCCCCGTATCGTTTGATACGTTTGGCATGATTTGTTGGAGAACGGATGGAATAGGCATTGGTCAGCGCCTGATTGATCTCTTGCCGTTTACGGATTTTATTTCCCCCATGGTCTATCCTTCTCATTATCCGGAAGGTTTTGAAGGATATGGAAATCCCGCTCTGTATCCCTATGAAGTGGTGAAGAGCTCACTGGATGCATGTGTGGCACAGGCCGTAGAACAAGGATTGGGGACAGCAGAGGAACTGACAGGAAAGTTTCGTCCTTGGCTTCAAGATTTTGACATTGGTGCCGTCTATACCGCAGAGAAGATTGAAGCGCAGATTCAAGCGGCACGAGATGCGAAGGCTTCAGGTTGGATGTTGTGGAATGCACGGAATGTCTATGAGCCGGCAGAATATGGGACGGAGTAATTTTTTTTAAAAGGGAATAGGTCCCATAGGACCGATAAGACCTATTTAGACGAAAAAACCTCTTGATCACTCAAGAGGCGGGGAGCGCGTGGCGCACGTGTTGAAGCGCTTGGTGCCACGAGGGAATCTCGTGGTCTTTTGTTTTTCTGCGTTCCACCAAGATGAGAGGCGGTGTCCATCCGGTACAACAACAGAGACGTTGGCGTGAAGGGCAGGGTGGGTTGAGACACCACCAATATCCTCCTGCAATAAGTTCTCCACAGTCCGGACATTTCCAATCTCGCGTCGCCTTTGCAACCCGGACATCGAATTTTTGAGACACTGGGTTGAGATCTGATTTGAAATCCGGGCGTCGGCTGTCCAGATGCACCTGATGGTAGACGATATACCACAGGAGAAGATCGAGTCGACCGAGGAGATCGGCTTCTTCCCAATCAAAGAGTTGCGTGGGAGTGAAAGGACAGCGTCGTCCATCAAGAAGGAGAGAAGCGCCTTCTTGATTGCTGTATTCGAGGGTTTTGCAGGCGGTCAAAGAGCAAGAGCGCAGTTGTGCAATGAGCGGTTGGATCATCTCCTGGAGAGGGAGAGGAAGTTGGACAAGAGGGAGGGTGTGACCTTGATGAGAGCGCAGAAGGACATCTTCTTCACTATCATCCGAGAGTCGATCGAAGATGAGCCATTGAGTCGGCGCGGGAGTGGGGAGGGAGGTGGGGGGAAAAGATTGAGAGGAAGTCACGCAAATCTCCTTTGTACGATCCTTCCCTATGATAGTCGTCAGAAAAGAAAAGACAAGTAGTATTTTACTTTTGATGGGGGTTCCACCCCCTGACCCCCTCTCTGCTTTTCTTTGTCCTCCAAAGAAAAGCAGAAGAAAAGAAAGAGGCCGCCCGCCTGCGCTCGTGGGCCTTCACTAAAGTTTCGGCCCATCCCTCGAAGCCCCGTTAAACGGGGCGAAGTGGGACCAGGCCACCTTTGTCACCGCTTCGCCTGGGCTGCGGAACGTCGCTTGCCTCCTGCGGCTGACAGAAAAGATTAACGATCAGCCTTGGAGGCTTCGCTCGAACCATCCTCGCCCCATCAAGCAAAGCTTGATGCCGGCTCGCTTGTGCCAAGGTGGCTCTGGCGTGCTCGGAGGGCGGAGCAGAAGGATCACATAATAGAAATCAAAGATCATTGTTTCATTCAGGTTCTGCACAGGACGGGAGACCCAAGAAATTGGTATACTATAGGCACTATGTCGCGCCAAGTAACCGAACAAACATTTTTTCACTATATCAAGTGCCCGCACTGGGTGTATTTGGATGCCCACGGGCTCGAACCGCACCCCCACGACCCTTTGCTTGAAAAATTGATGGATGACGGACTCCTTGAGGAAAAACAACGAGAGATCATTTCCGATCGTACTGATCTGGCCGAAGTGATGGCGGAAGATTTGGAAGAAGCGTTTATGCAAACGCTGGCATTTATGCGCGAGGGGCGGCAGACCATTTATCACGGAGTGCTTATCGAGCGCCATTGGGTGGGGCATCCGGATGTGTTGGAACGTGTGGAAGGCAAGTCAACGCTCGGAGATTACTATTATGTTGCCGCGGACTTGAAACACACGCGTGAGCTCAAAGACATCTACAAGTTTCAAGGGTGTTTTTATGCCGAATTGTTGGAGCGTATTCAACACACCAAACCTGTGCAGGGATATGTGATCACTCCGGACCGCACGGTTCTTTCTTATCTGATTGAATCTTTCGAAACGGAATATCACCTTACGCTCATGGAGATTGAAAAGATTCTTGCCGGCCGTCATCCCGCGCACTTTTTAACTTCCGGATGTCGACAATCTCCTTGGTATGATGAATGCCGTCATCTTTCCTCTTCTTGTGATGATCTTTCTCTTTTAAATCGTATTTGGCGGGAAGAAGTGGAGCGGCTCAAAGAAGTGGGGATCACCACCTTGGAAGGATTGGCGCAAAAGAGTTTACACGATCTTTTGCGTTTGGCTCCGGGGATTCGTCAGGATCGTTTGGAGATTTTGCACGATCAAGCGATTGCTCTTTCCAAACAACGAGTTATTCATCGTAGCCCGATTACGTTCCTTCACGCAAAGCAAGAAATTTATTTTGATATTGAAAGCGATCCCCTGCGGGACTTTGATTATTTATTCGGCGTTCTCGTGGTGGAAGGGAAAAAGGCGACGTACGAAGCTTTTTTTGCCGAGCGTCCGGAAGATGAAGCCATGATGTGGCATTCCTTCGTCGCGTTTATCGAATCCCATCTTGATATACCGATCTATCATTACGGATTGTTTGAGCAAGAAGTCGTCCATCGGTTTGCTTCTCGCTATGGTATTTCCACCCTTGCCATGGAAGCCTTGGAACGCAATATGGTTGATCTTCTTTTTGTGATGCGTCCGGCCGTGATTTTTCCCTTGAGTTTTTATTCGCTCAAAGATGTAGCCGCTTACTTGGGATACGCTTGGCGCGCCGCGGATGCTTCCGGCGCCAATTCGGTTTTGTGGTTTGAAAAATGGTTGGAACAAAAAGATCCGTCCTTGCTTCAAAAGATTAAGGAATATAACGAAGATGATGTGCGAGCCACCCATCATGTCAAACAATGGTTGGAGCAAAACGCCGCGTGATATGAATCATGAAAAAAAGGTTATTATTTTGGCAATCGTCTTTCTTGTCCTCTGTGCAGGTTTTGGATTAGCCGCGGCGTTCAGGTCGCTTGAACCGGACCGGATTCCCGTATTGAGCGCTCCTACGGAAAAGCCTCTTTTGGGAGGCCCTTCGTTTATGGCACCAACGCCTCCTATCATGGAGGAAACCTGCACCCAAGCAGGAGGAACATGGAACTCATGCGGATCCGCTTGTCGCAAGACGCCCGGGGAACCCTGTATCACGGTGTGTGTTGAATATTGCCAATGTCAGGATGACGCACAATGTCCGGAAGGCTTTACTTGCGGAGATTATGTAGAAGAAATCGGTCTATGCAACGAAGCATCATAACCTTTCTTTTTCGGTGGGTGATCATATTGGCCGTTGCCATTGGGTTGGGAACGGGAATTTTTTTATGGAGGTATCAGAGTGTTACACAAGAAACAGAACTTCCTGTGGCCTTACCGTTTGTGGAAACACAAGAAGAGTCTCCTTTGGGAGAGCCTGCTCCTAGGGATGAACCAAAAGAAGAATCCGTTACAGAAGAGTTTCAAGAAGAAGTCGTTGCGGAAGAGCCGACACCAGAGACGGGGACACAAGAACTTCCTTCCTCGATCAATCTTGCTGTGCCGTTTACTTCTCAAGCGCCGGAGGCCAATTGGGATCTGCCCTATCAAGAAGCCTGTGAGGAAGCTTCCATGCTGATGGTGGATTGGTATTACAAAGGAGTGGAAAGTGTTTCGGTAAAAGAAGCCGATCAAGCCATTCTTGATTTTGTCGCGTTTGAGGAGTCTCAAGGACTTCCTGTGGATCTTACGGCGCAGGAAGCCGCGCAAGTCATACGAGATTATTTTGGATACACTCGGGTAGAGGTTTTGGAAGATCCCACGGTAGAGATCCTAAAAACCCATCTTGCGGCAGGGCGTCCGGTTATTGTTCCCGCGGCAGGGCGTCTTTTGGGAAATCCTCATTTCCAATCACCGGGGCCTCTTTATCACATGCTTGTCCTGCGTGGATATATGGACGGCCAGTTCATTACCAATGACCCCGGAACTCGGTATGGAGAAGCCTATCTTTACCCCTTTGACACGGTCTTAAATGCCATGCACGATTGGAACGGAGGACAAGTGGAAACAGGAGCAAAACGGGCCATTGTCATCTATCCTTAAGTAAGAATGTCTAATATCCAATTTCCAATGATGGAGCCTGACGGCGACATCAAAATAATATCCCTACTTCCTTCATTGGAAATTAGGAATTGGAAATTGGAAATTTTTAAACCTATGGACTATCTACTCGCCGCCGCTTTGGGAGGATTAATCGCGTTTTTCTATTCCATCCCCGCCATTCTTTTGGAAATCACAAAACGCGGGGATGTTCCCGAACTTCCGCTTCTTGTTGATGTTAAAACAATTTTTCGACGTAGATTGAATGTGAAAGAAGTTTTTTGGGCCGCACTTCTTTTGGAGATTCTTCTTGGCGTGGGATTTGGCGTCGCTTATATCTGGTTTACCACCCATGATTGGCTTTTTGTGACGCATGCACCTTATTCCTTGGCCTCTCTTCTTATTTTTGCCCTCGGAGCTTTTTGTGTGACAGGAGTGATGATTTTTCCCGCGCTTGGCATGGGACTCTTTGGTCGCAGGGAAGGTCACCGTGTGTGGTTGGAGATTCTCACCTCTTTTCTTTTGATCAGTTTTACCTTGTGGTTGATCATCCGGTTCTATCAGCCTTTTTATTTTGGAAACGTTCTATGAATGAACAAAAATTTTCACAAGAACAAGATCTGTCCCAATTTTCTTTTTCCATGACAGATCGTTCCCGCGTAGAGGCCAATCTCCCCAAAGATATTCGGTCGCATTTTTGGTCTCTGCGAGAGGAGGTTTTGGCTCTTTGTCAGCGCTACGGCGTTGCTCATCCCAAAGATCTTGTGCTTCTTCCCAACGTAACCCTTGCCGATCTCGAGCAGTGTGAATATCTGACACGCAGCATGCAATACATGCTTGAAAAAAAAGAACTCCCTCCGCTTTTTTTGAAACGTGAATCCGAGGAAAGAGCTTTTCATTACGGAGGAGAGACGGATGATGAACCTTATGCGTTTGAGCTCCCGCATTTTGCAAAAACAGGAACGATTTTAGACGCACAAGGAAAGTTTGTTGTGCCCGGACAAATGGCCAATGGACGGTGGGTATTATTAAATCATCAAGGTCGTACCTTGGGCTCTCCCGAAGGTTATGAGGAGATGGGACCCATGATGCAGTGGAATCGACGGATCGCATTTGCCGCCAAAGAACGGGGGGAGTGGTCCATTTTGGATCAGTACGGCGCCGTGTTGCTTGAACTTCCCGGCTATCGCCAAGTGATGAACATCGTCGAGGTGGATGAAGATCTTTTTGTGTTTGCGCAAGCAAAAGAAGGGCAGAGTCCGTGGAAATTATTAAATCAGTTTGGAGAAATCAAAGGAGAGTTTCGAGCGGTGGATGAGGTGTCGGCAAGCAAAGGACGTCTGGCTTTTATCGCGCGTACGAAAGAGGATTGGCCGGATCAAAGCGTGTGGCAAGTTCAAAAACAAGGAATAGATGTGCGATTACAAAAAATTGTTCTTCCCACACACAGTCGGCAACAGTTCACAGGAGGATGGCCGCAACCCCCGGGACAAGAGCCTGACTTTCCGCATCCGGAAATTAAACAGGTGACGTGCGTGGGCGAAAGTGTTGCCTTTGGTGTAAGAGAGAAGGGAAAGAAGTATTGGTCGGTGATAAACAGTATGGATCCCCAAAAAAGAATCATGAATAGTGTGGATCTTTTGGCGATTAGAGAAGCCAAAAACGTAGGGGGATTTCGTGTGGCAAGACAAATAGGAAATGAAGTCGAATGGTTTTTTCCATCCAACGCAGTCTCTTCTCCTCATTGCACGGAATTAGTGCACATTTTTTCTCGTCCGGGAGAAGAGATCTTTTTTTCTGCACGTTTTTCACCCAAATCAAAACTGGTGTTTCCCGCAAGAGTTGATGCGGGAAGCCCTATGGGCCGTGAAGAAGGATATACGGAGATTCGAGATATTATTCGTGTTTCTCGTGGTGGAATCGTTTTTGCCGCTTACGAAAAAAAGAATGCAAAACAGTGCGGGATTTTTGATAGCAACGGTGTGTGTCTTGGCGCCATGGATCGTGTGGATACTCTAGGCGCATTAGATGACGGACGTTTTTACGCGATCGGGCGCGTGGGGAAAAATATCGTAAAGCAAATTTTTGATCTGCGTCCGGAAACAAAATAATCTTATGCCCGAATATCATCCATCTCCTGATCTTTCTCACGCTATCGCTCCCGCCTCGCATATTTTTGAGATGGCGCAGGGCATGGTGGATCTACCTCCGCGCGTGGAAGAACGCAAGGATGTTCTTGTACATGAAGTATTAGAACTTTGTCGCAAGTACGGCTTGTCTCATCCCAAAGAATTAGAAACCTCACCTCTGGCATCAAAAATTCCTTTGGAAGACTTGGGACGTTTGTTAGCCTGCATCACAAAGCTCGAATATATCGTGGCGCATCATGTGTTGCCCGTGGAAGAACAAAAAGAACAGATTGATGACCGGGAATACGAGATAGAGCTTCCGCAAGAAGCGCGAGTGACGAAGGTTTTGGATAATCTTGGGCGACCGGTGGTCGCAGGTTATATTCAAGATCGCAAAAGAACGTTTTTTGTAAAAGATTCTGCAGGGAGGACAAAGACATTCCTTGATAGTTCTTTGGGAGAAATAAAAGGAGTTTCATTGGCAATCTGTCACGGGGAACCGGTGATGATTCAAACATTTAAAGAGGAAGGAGAAGAGGTGGCTTATCGCGTGAGTGATCTTGACGGATTTTCGGTAGGGGATTTAAGAAAGGTTACGTATCAAAGAGTTTTTTTGGGAGAACAAGAGATTGAAAGTGTCGATACTCGGGACGATAAGGGGAGACCAAGCATTCATCCCGTCGATGCGAATGGGAAAATACTTGGAAGACCTGAAGGGTATTTCCTTATATGGTCGGTTACACCTGTGGGGGAACATACTTATTTTGTGGCAAACGAAGAAAAGAATGCGAAGCAAGGCGTTTTTGACGAGCGAGGAAATCAGGTGGACATTGGAGTGTATGATGATATTTTTTGTTTGGTTAATCTTACCGAGGAACTCGTCCTCTGTGTGAAAAAAGGAAGTCGTTGGTTTTTTGTCTATTCTGACGGAACGCTTTTGGACGACGAGCCGGAAGAAGGATTTGGTGGTGAGATGGCACAAATACAAGTTTTTGACGGAAAGATTTATTTTTTGGAGAGAAAGGAACATTTTTTAGATACGCAAGAAGTTTCAAAATCTTTTCGCGATCACACCAATAGAGATTTTCATCATTCCTTTCATGCCGACTTCACCCCCTTGAAGATAACGAAGATAGGAGATGCTCTTTTTTATTTTACCGCGGGAAATAAAGGATCCATAGATCTTTCTCGTTTGACACCAGACGGGAGTGAAGTACATTTTGGAAAGAGCCACGTTTTTCCCATTCTCTTGGGCGACCTGTTTGTGTACGCGACGTTATGCGGGACAGATCGTTACCAATTATTCGTAGACAATAGAGACCTGCATGCAGGTTTTGAACAGATCCATGTTCTTGAACCCTTGGATGATCATCGGTTTTATGTGATCGCACAGGACAAGGGGAAAATTATTAAGAAAGTTTTTGATATGCGGAACATCAAAGAATAGTTTTTATGCCTGAACATCATCCATCTCCAGATTTTTCTCATAGTGCCACTCCCGCCTCGCACATCTTAGATATGGCGCAGAGCATAGTGGATCTGCCGCCACAGGTGGAAGCAAGGAAACAAACGCTTGTGCACGAAGTGTTGGAACTCTGTCATAAAAACGGTTTGTCTCATCCCAAAGAATTGGAGACCTCACCTTTGGCTTCCAAGATTCCTTTTGAAGATCTGGAACGTTTGTTGGCCTGTGTCACCAAACTTGAATATATTGTGGGACATCGAGAGTTGCCTCAAGAAAGAGAGATTGATACGGAATATACCATGGATCTTCCGCCAAGGAGCACGATAACGGACATGATCGATGATCACGGTTTCCCCGTGTTCGTGACAAAAGGTAGGACCATTTCGGTCATGCATCCTTTTGGAACATCCACCATGGAGGACAAAGTAAAACAAGTCGAGTTAGCCACCTGTCAAGGAAAGATAGTGTTGGTTATTACCGACAATGTTGGTTTTTCAATTCAGGATTTGCAGGGCAATAACGTGGGGGCATTAACCGAGGTCTATGAGGATGTTTCTGTAAAGAAGCATAAGATTGCTTGCGTCACCCCTTTCCATAAAGCGCACGCAAATTTTCCCGTTGATCCGGACGGACAAATCATCGGAAGACCGGAAGGATATCATTCAGCCTCAGATTTTCCTGTCATACGCATACGAGAGACATCTTATTTTCTTGCTTTTGAGACATCACACTCCAAAAGCTTCCATGTCTATGACGATCATGGGAAACAAATAGATTTGGGTGGGTATTGTGCAAATCTTCTGTTGGAAAGAGAAGGGGAATTGATTCTGAGAGCGAAAAAAGGCGGGAAGGAGTTTCTCATCTATCCGGACGGTTCCCTTCTGGAAGAGGAACCTCCTGAAGGATTTAAAGAGATCTGGAGGCAGATTGTCGCGGAAGACTCCATCTATTTTATAGAAAAGAGTACTGGTGATTATTCGTCCCCAGATGAGTGGGCCCTTAAAGATCAGAAAGGACATTGTCTGGCTCGAGGGAAACAACCCGACATGCTTCATAATTTTTTAGCCATGCAAAAAGTGGGGTCAGAATTTTTTCTTCATACGGCAGATTCCATGTACCGTGTGACGAAAGAAGGAGAAACGGAATTGTTGGAAGACGTAAACATTTTTCCCGTTTTGGTGGGCCACACATTAATACTCGCGCGTTCCATAAACGATGAGGTGTCCGTTTCTAAAAAAGGGGGAAAATCTTTCTGTACCTTTGATCAGATTTTTGCTCTCGAGCCCATCGACGATCATCGATTTTATGTGATCGCCAAAGAAGGAGATCAGATACAGAAACGCGTTTTTAACATCACAGATATTGCTTAATATATGCCCGAACATCATTCATCTCCGGATCTCTCTCACGCCACGACTCCGGCCTCGCATATCTTGGATATGGCGCAGTGTGCAACCGATCTTCCGCCCAAGGTGGAAGAACGTAAGAATGGTCTTGTGCAAGAAGTGTTGGATCTCTGCCGCAAATACGGTCTTGCTCATCCCAAAGAATTGGAGACCTCACCTTTGGCTTCGAAGATTTCTTTTGAAGATCTTGAGCTCCTGTTAGCTTGTACAACTGAGCTCGAATACATCGTGGAACATCGGGAGTTACCTGAAAACAAAGAGAAGATTGATGACCGGGAATATGAGATAGAACTTCCACCGTCTCCCTTTGCCATTCTCGATGTCCTCGATCATCGCGGATATCCCGTCATTTCCGGTTGCACCAGGGATGAATCTGTTTATTTTGTCAAAGAACCAAATAAGGAATTCACTTTTTCTGCTGCCGATAGATTGGGAATTTCTTTGGTAATATGTGGAGAAAGAATTTTGACCGTGCAGGAATATTTGTCAAACGATTTCATTACAAGACACTATTCTATCCGTGACCTTCAAGGTGTGCCTGTGTCTGGTTTTAAAGAGGAGGGTTATGCCAAGGTTGTGCAAGAGGATCATCACATTCGGTACCTGCTTCCTTTTGAGAAAAAGAATCAGGCTTTCTATCCATTAGACAAAGAGGGAAATAAAATAGGAAGACCGGAAGGATATTTTAAAATTCACAGGGTTTCTTTTGTCGGTACACACACGTATTTTGAGGCAAAAGAACAAGAGGCTGATCCGTATTACCTTTATGATGAAACAGGCTTGGGAGTGAGCGGAGAAGAATATGAAGACGCGCATTTTATTGTTAATCTGGGGGAAGAGTTAGTGTTTAGTGTCACAAAAGATTCCCGTTTATTTTTTGAGTATCCTGACGGAACGCGGTTTGAAGGGCAACAGGAAGAAGGATTTGCGAAAGTCTCATTGCCCTATGCCGCAGAAGGAAAGATTTATTTTTTTACAGGCCCACATGATCTCTCACAAGATCCTGTTCTTGTGGATCACACAGGAACGCCTTTTGTGGAGGAAGGAGATCCTTCCATGGAGAAAAAATTTCTTCCCACCGCGATGCGGAAGGTTGGAGACAAGATGTATTTTTTTGAAGCGCAATCAAGAAGAGGAGCAGATACAAGTTTGACAGGATTGTTATCCAGTGTGACCACAAAAGGAGAAAGAGAAAATTACGGGACTTGCAGTGTTTTTCCCATACAAGTAGGCGAGCGTATCGTGAGGGTAAAAGAGAACGCCCCTGATCTTTCTTTTATTTTTGATGATCAAGAAAGACGATACGGCATTGTTTTTGATAAAATTTACGCTCTTGAACCCATTGATGACCACCGTTTTTATGTGATTGCACAAGCAGGAGCAAAGATGGTCAAAAAAGTGTTTGATACTAGAGCCCATCTCAAAAATAATCTCCCGGTCTTTTGACGCCAATTTGGCCTGCAACGATTTCAGAATTCGTCGAAATATCTCGATATTCCTCCTCATCCTTCAATCGTTTCGGCTCAAATGGCATTCAAAATACCTTGGAAGCTATTTTTGAGATGGGCTCTAGGAACGTCAAAAAATAATGTTTATGCCCGAACATCATTCATCTCCAGAATTTTTTCACGCCACGGCTCCGGCCTCGCATATTTTGGATATGGCACAGGGCATGGTGGATCTTTCGCCTCAGGTGGAGGAATACAAGAATGTTCTTGTACGGGAAGTACTGGAGATTTGTCATAAGTATGGTCTTACCCATCCCAAAGAACTCGAGACTTCTCCCGTGGCTTCTACGATTCCTTTGGAAGACTTGGGACGCTTGTTGGCCTGCATCACAAAACTCGAATACATCGTGGAACATCGTGAATTGCCGGAAGAAAAAGAGATTGATAAAGAATATACGATGGATCTTCCACCAAGCAGTTTGGTGACAGATTCCATGGATGATCACGGTTTCCCCGTGGTTGTTACACGAGGGGAAACAATTTCCGTGACACATCCTTTCGGAACGTACAAAGCGGAAGAGGAAACGTTACGCGTGAAAGCCATACAATTGGCAGTGTGTGGAGGAAAGGTTGTATCGGTTGTTAAAACCGCCGCCGGTGTTTCGATTCAGGATTTGCAAGGGAGAAAAGTGGGTTCTCTCACGGAGACGTATAGAGAAGTCCCTATCAGAGATCATAAAATAGTTTGTGTAAAGCCTTTTGGGAAACGTACGGATTTTCCCGTTGATCCGGAAGGGTGCATCATTGGACACTCCGAAGGCTATCATTCAGTCTTGGGTTACCCCGTTTTACATATCAGGGAAACATCTTATTTTCTCGCCTATGAGACAGGAAGTTCCACATCTTGCCATGTGTATGATGAGCATGGAAGACAAGTAGATTCTTCAGGGGAGTATCGAAATAACTTCATGCTGGAAAGAGAAGAAGAACTTATTCTGAAAACAAAGAAAGGCGGTCATGAGTTTTTGATACATCCGGACGGTTCACTTCTCGACGGTGAACCTCACGAGGGGTTTAGAGAGATCTTAAAGCCGATCGTTGTTGACGACTCCATTTATTTTATAGAAAGAATAGTAGAACAAGGATTTTTCAGAACCTGGTTTCTCAAGAATCATAAGGGGCGATGTATCGCTCATGGAGATCAACCGGAAATGGCGAATGAACTTATGGAAATACGGAAAGTGGGATCAGATTTTTTTCTTCGTATGAGAAATTCCACTATGTTTCGTGTCACAGAAGAAGGAAAAACAGAAAAAATGGAAGGAGTAAAAAATTTCCCTATTCTTGTAGGGGAAACGCTGATTACCGTGCTTTCCGTAAATAATCATGTGTACATTCCTATTCAAGAAGGAAAAGCGTTTGTTTCTTTTGATGCCATGTTTGCTCTTGAACCCATTGATGACCACCGCTTTTATGTGATTGCCAAAGAAGGAGATCAAATAAAAAAGCGTGTGTTTGATATCAATGATAAAGAATAGTTTTTATGCATGAATATCATTCATCTCCGGATCTTTCTCACGCTGTCGCTCCCGCCTCGCATGTTTTGGATATGGCAGAGCGGATGAAAGATTTACCGCCGCAAGTGGAAGAGCGCAAACAAACTCTTGTGAAAGAAGTGTTGGATCTCTGCCGTAAGTATGGTCTTGCTCATCCCAAAGAACTTGAGACGTCTCCTGCGGCGGCGAGGATTCCTCTTGAAGATCTGGAACATTTGTTAGCTCACACAACCGAACTCGAATACATTGTAGAACATCGTGAATTGCCTGAAGACAAAGAGAAGAAAATTGATGATAAAGAATATGAAATCAAGCTTCCGACGGGAGCACAGTATCTTCAGGTGTTTGATGATCACGGATACCCCATGGTCTCAGGGAAAATGGCGATGGAGGACCAATCTTTTGTCCGAGATCCAGAAGGCAACGAATATCTCTTTTCAACCGATCCGGAATTTAGTCCAAGGGATAGTTCTCTCGCAAAATATGGGGAGCAAGTGATTGTGGTGCAAGAATTGGTGAGAATGAAAAAAGGTATTTTTGTGAAAAGAAAGTGCGAAATTCAAGACCTCGACGGACTTCCTTTTGGAGATTTAGAAAGATTTTATCCTTATGTCGGTGTGGCTGACCACAAAATCGTTACGATCACTTCTTCTACTGACGAAAAATCAAATAGGAGAGTAACACATCCGGTGAATAGAGACGGAAGGATCATCGGAAGACCGGAAGGATATTTTTCCACTTTTCCTCCCGTGTCTTTGGGGGGTCATGTCTACTTTACCGCCCTTGAAGAAAGAAACGCGCAAGTGCACGTTTTTGACGAACAAGGAGATCAAGTCGAGAAAAGGGATTACGATGATATTCATTCTTTATTTGATGTCGGAGGAAAACTTGTCCTGTGCGTGGAAAAAGACGGTCGCTGGTTTTTTGTCTATCCGGACGGATCTCTTTTGGATGGAGAGCCTAAGGAAGGATTTGGAGAAATCATGATGTCAAAAGTGTTTGAGGGAAAAATTTATTTTTTGGCAAGAGTGGAACGTCAACCGAGAGATGTTTTTATTCTCATGGACCACACAGGGAAAAATTTTGAAAAGGATCCTCATTGTTTTGACAAGGATTTTAATCCCGTTGGAATGAAAAAGGTTGGGGAAGACATGTATTTTTTAAAGCTTGCTTCGGATGAAAATTTTGAAACGATTCGCGTGACCCCGGAAAAAGTAACTTCTTGGAAAACGGATGGGGTTTTTCCCATTCTTGTGGGAAAGACGCGTGTGGACACGCAAGTGTCCATCGGATCTCTCAGTGTGATCACAAGCAGTCAAGGACTTTACACAACCATTGTCGGTCAAATCTATGCGCTTGAATCCATCGACGATCATCGGTTTTATGTGATCGCCGAAGATAAAGGGAAAATCGTCAAGAAAGTTTTTGATATTCACCATCCGGCAGAGCCATGTGGTACATTTTTTTAATATGCAAGAACAAGCCATCAGCGTTGGAGCTTATCTCTCACTCCTCAATGAGACCCTGCGAGCGTTTGCATCACCCGATATTGCGATTGAAGGGGAAGTGTCGGATTATCATGTGTCCCAACAAAAGTGGATCAGTTTTGATTTGAAAGATGAAAAAGAAGAAGCCGTGCTCAAATGTTTTGCCACGGTCTGGCAAATTCATACACCCATTGAAAACGGAATGCGGGTGGTGATCCGTGGCGTTTCTCGCGTCTACGAGCGTTACGGTCAACTTAAATTCACCGTGCAAGAAATCACGCCTGTGGGAGAAGGGGCCTTGCGTCGCACCTATGAACTTCTCAAAAAACAATTGGAAGCCGAAGGATTGTTTGATGTCTCACATAAACGTCCTTTGCCAAGGTTTCCAAAGCGGATCGGATTGATGACTTCCAAAGACGCGGCCGCGTACGGAGATTTTTTACGCATTCTTCACAATCGTTGGAGCGGGGTGGAAATTTTACATGCCAATATTCACGTGCAGGGGAAGGAAGCCGTTGGAGATATTTTGGGAGCCTTTCGTTATTTCAATACGCTTTCTTCAACCGCACGTCCGGAAGTGTTGGTGCTGACGCGCGGAGGAGGAGGACTTGAAGATCTTCAAGCATTCAATGATGAGCAGGTCGCGCGTGCGGTTTTTCAATCCAAGATTCCCGTGGTGTGTGCCGTCGGGCATGAGCGTGATGAATCCTTGTGTGATTTTGTCGCGGATGTTCGCGCCTCGACCCCGTCCAATGCGGCCGAACGTGTCGTCCCGGATCGGGAGGATATGCGCAAAGAAATCGAGATGATGATCCGTCAACAAACCTATCGATTGGAAACGGTTTTGCAAGAAGGACATCACCTGGTGGATCATACGGCGCGTGTCGCGGAACTGATGCTTGAGCGCGAACAACAGCGATCCGCACAAACGCAAGAACGATTTTTTTCAGGACAAGAACATTGGATACGCGCGCTTGGAGATCAGCTTCAACAACATCTTCGCCTGTTGCAACAAGTGGATCCCAAACGGGTGTTGGCGCGCGGGTACAGTCTTGTGACCATGAAAGGTACTGTGGTGAAAAATACAACGCGCATTGTCCCCGGATCTGAAGTCGAGGTACAATTGGCGCAAGGTTCTTTTGACGCGGAAGTCCTTCGCGTCAACGGAAAAGGAAAACAATCACTTTTTACTTCTCCTCTATGATTGATGAAGAAATACCCATTGTCTCCACGGCGCCTGTCATTACTATTCCCCCCATTGCAGAGACTCCTTTGGTTCCTCCGTCTGCGCGCAAGAGTTATGGTTGGCTCATTGGTTTGATCGTTGCCCTTGTTGTGGCGGCGGCGCTGGGAGCGGGTGGATGGTTTTTATATCGCACCTTGATCCCCACACCCTCCGAAGTTTTGGCAAAGATGATGGAAACCGCAATCGGGGTGAAGACGGCTCATGTGGAACTGACTCTCGTGCCGATCAAAGGTTCTGACCCCATTTCTCAAAAATTATTATCATCATTATCTGCTGATGCCGTCCTTCCGGATGTTGCCAATGTGATCGTCACCACGGCGGGGGATATAGAACTTGTGGATTTTTTTACCAATGACATCCGCTACAGTATGTCATCGTGTGTTGCGGCAGATGACAAAGACGGCATACAGCAAGTGCTTGTTGCCGGAGATATGATCCAAGAAGGAGATACTTCCTATTGGCGCTTATCTACGTTTGCTTTTCCGCAAAAAAATGAAGGGGTCATGGAACAAGCGCTCACCTCGGTCATTTTTAATGAAATTTTGAATAAGTGGGTTGGAGGAGCTGATGATGTCACAGCAACATTACAAGCGAAAATAAAAGAAGCGCAACAAAAAAAGATCGCCGAAGCTCCTTTGACTGATGCCCATTTTCAGGCGCTCAAAGAAGCTTGGACGACTTCTTCCGTACTGAGTGTCTCCCAAGTGTATGCAGAAGAAGTTGTGGCGGGAGAAAAAGCCTATCATTACGGATTAACCTTTGATCCGCAGGCTTGGGGAATATTTCTGGATCGTTTGGAAGCGATTGTTGCCGATACCTATCTGGGTTCTGATGATCAGTCATGGACCAAGCCTCTGCGATCTTTTGCCCTGCAGAATACCGAGGTCTGGATTTCTCCTTCTCGCTTTTTGCCTTTACGGATAAAGACTTCTCTTGTGGATACGACCAAGGATACGCAGATGGATGCAGATTTGTCCTTGAGTGCTTATGGAGATCCTGTGGAAATTACTCTACCGACCGATGCCATTTCTTCCATGGATTTGATAGAGCTCATGTTTACAAAAATGGAAGATTTTATGAATGAAGATCCTGATGCCGATGGCCTTACGAACCAAGAAGAATTACGTTATAAGACTGATATGAATAATCCGGATTCGGACGGAGATGGTTATTTGGACGGGGAGGAAGTGAAGGGAGGATATGATCCCAATAGTCTCGGGAAATTAGATTGATAGTATGACAACAAAAAAAACAACAAAGATAAATTTTGCGGAGGCGTTTGAGGAATTGGAACAGATTACCGCGTGGTTTGAATCCGAAGCGCATACCGATTTGGATGAAGGGCTCAAGAAGTTTGAGCGCGGACTTGTATTGGCGTCGATGCTGAAATCCCGTTTGGGAGAGGTGGAACAAAAAGTACAGGAGATTAAAAAGCAATATACGGCGGAATAATTTTTGAGTGTATGAAGAAGTTGACGATCGGGATTATTCTTTTTCTCCTTCTTGTTGCAGGAGCGGGATATTTTTTTTCCGGGGATGACGGAGATCCTCTTGTAAGGAAGTTGATTGAACAAGGAAAAACAACCGATACCCTGGTGACGTATGACCAAAATGGTCAACCACAATGTGATGGTTTGGGAGTGACACACGTTCCATTTGGTCAAATCATCTCGACGTGTGGCAGGTCGTGGTATGTGACATTTTGGGGAACGGTGATCACACTTAAAGATGACGGAGGAATCTCCGGTCACATTTCTGAAGCGATCGCGCAAGATTTCCAACCAGTGCTCCTTGATCGTCAGGTGACAAACCTTCCTTCGGATTATTATCAAGCGCAAGCCGGATCGGTGTATCAATTTGGAGATTTATTCTTTGTTTTTGTCTTGCAAAAAAATGTGAATACACCTCTTCTAGATCTTCCTGCAGATGTGCAAACAAAACAAAGCGGTGTTTTAGTTTCGGGTGACAAGGGAGCCCATTGGCAATCATTCCTCGTATATGAAAATCCGGTTATGGCAGGCGGGTTGGCGTTCCATGTCAATCCCATAGGAATGTTTGTGAAGGAGAACCGATTTTTTATTGATGTGGAGGACGGAGCGGGGGCGGGAAGCGGCGAGGGTCAATTAACACGTTTTGTTCTTTCTGACGATCAGACCTCTTGGGAGATTGAAGGATGCTATTATTATATTCAGGAGGTTTATGATCAGGTGGATGGCCTATGGCTTTTGGATCCATCAGACGATTGTCTTTCCCTAACATTTACAGAATAATTTTATCCATTTTATGACAACCTTCCTTTTTCGTTGGGTCATCAATGCCATTGCGTTTATGGTGATCGCGATGATCATTCCGGGGTTTGAAGTCACTTCGTTTGGGTATGCGCTTCTTGCCGCGTTTGTGCTGGGACTCATGAACGCCTTTGTCCGACCGCTTCTGTTTATTCTCACGCTTCCTGTCACCATTATCACCTTGGGATTATTTGTTTTTGTCTTGAATGCGCTCATGCTCTGGCTGGTGAGCAGCGTGGTGGATGGATTTAACGTGGATGGATTTGCTCCGGCTTTTTTGGCCGCATTATTACTCTGGCTCGTTGGATGGGGAACAAGCGTTCTTATCAAACACACAAAAGAAATGTAATTGTCAGGCGCCCCGACGGGACGCCTCTTTTCTATGAAAAAAAATGATGCTTGGATGGTTCTGTCGATTGGTGGATCACTGGTGGTTCCGCCGGAGGGAATTGATGTCCTTTTTTTGAAAGCCCTGCGCCAGATGATTCTTTCGGAAATCAAAAAAGGAAAAAAGTTCGCTATCGTTATTGGAGGAGGAAGTACCTGTCGAAAATATCAGCAAGCGGCCGGTCAGATTGGAAAACTCACACGTGATGATGTGGATTGGTTGGGGATTCACGCCACACGGCTTAACGGACAGTTATTGCGAACCATTTTTCGTGAGGTTGCCCATCCGCGCGTATTCAAAAATCCTCATCAGGTTCCACAAAAAACTCCGTACGGTCTTTTGGTGGCTGCAGGGTGGAAGCCCGGATGGTCTACGGATTATGTGGCGGTGTGTCTTGCTAAACGCCTTGGAGCGGAGAGTGTGTTGAATTTTTCCAACATCGATTACGTGTATACGGCCGATCCTCGCAAAGATCCGAAAGCAAAAGCATTGCCGCAGATGACTTGGAAGGAATATCGGACCCTGATCGGTGATGATTGGGAGCCCGGCATGAATGCTCCGTTTGATCCCATTGCTTCACGTCTTGCCGAGCGATCGGGCATACAGGTGAGTATTTTGAACGGGAAAAATATTCCCAATGTCCGTGCTTGTTTGGCACAAAAAAAGTTTGTGGGAACGCGCATCACATAGGTCCTATAGGACAAATAAGACCTATAAAAAGCACTCATTCGGGTGTCATTTGGAAGCGATAATGTCATACCGTGAGGGAAGTTAAAATGTCATACCGTTGGTATAATGCGAGCTAAAAATTAGCTTAAAATATACCTATGGTTGACCTTAAACTTCTCCTTATGTCCAA
>Ga0265296_1002083_pt1 | contig 20951 bp, 18 predicted proteins | sample MunlanPumphouse1_FD_189073 | JGI IMG/M metagenome (GOLD analysis project Ga0265296, IMG submission 189073) | Groundwater microbial communities from a municipal landfill in Southern Ontario, Canada - Pumphouse #1 | ecosystem: Environmental > Aquatic > Deep subsurface > Groundwater | place... | reverse complement strand
CTCTTCCCTGATGGTTTTCATAATGTCCGGGCCTTTAAGAGAATTCAGAAAGGTAACCCTGCCTCCCACAAGAGCCGGCACAAGAAAACAGATCATAAACGGATAAGCGTGGTGGAGGGGAAGAATAGACAGGATATGGTCTTTGTGTGATACTAACCCTGGCTTGATAAGGGCATCCGCATTGGAGAGCAGATTCCCGTGGGTGAGCATTACACCCTTGGGGACACCGGTAGTGCCCGAAGTATATAGAAGGGAGGCGATGTTATCACCAATTATTGGAGTCTCAGTGGACGGCGAAGCGGGTACCGGGTCATCAAGGAAGATTATCTTGCTTCTCAGGTCTTTCGAGATTTCGTTCAAAAGGGGAAGGAGGGTTTTAGAAGTGAAAACTGCCCTGGTCTCTGAATCACGGAGGAGATTTTCCACCTCCCCGCTTCTATATTGAACGTCCAGAGGAACGGCGACGGCACCAATCGAAACAATACCCAGATAAGCAATACACCACTCAGGGCTGTTCTCGGCAAATATGGCAACCCTATCCCCCTTGGCTATTCCTGAATTTACAAGATAGTACCCGATTGCCAAGGCTTTTTCATAAGCCTTGCTAAAGGTAAGGCTCCTAATGCCTGTCTCATCTTTCATCTGAAGAAAGATGAGTTCCGGGGAATGACCAACCGTTTCCGTAAACCTCTCAAAGATCGTCAAAGTTCCTCCAGATAACTGACTAACAATTTCTTAATCAAATCTTAACACCACTGTAACACCACTGTAACAAAAACATGATAATTAATCTGCCGTAGGTGGAGAGGTCCGGAAAATAGATTATCTCCCGGGAAGTATAATATTCCAGAGGCCTCATGAAAAATCAACAATAAAAGAAAAGAGAGGAGTAAATTTATGAAAAGAATGTTGGCTGTTTTATTTCTTTGCACCTGCAGTCTATTTTGGTCGGCAGGGGCAGCAATTGCCGGAGACCTTACAAACCCAATATTAAAAAAACTGGTAGAAAAGGGTCTTCTGACCCAGGAGGAGGCAATCTCTGTAGATCAGGAGAAGGAGTCGAAGGATATTGCAAAGATAATCAAAAATCTGCAAGGTTTTACATTTGGCCTTGAATGGTACCTTTCCTATCAAAACGGTGAAAGTAACGATAAAAGTTTCAATAAGTTTGATGTGAAACGCGGTTATCTGACCGTAAAGAAGGAATTTTTCCCGTGGTTCAGCGGCAGGATGACTCTTGACGTAACAACGGTAAAGGATACGAGTCCGGGCAATAATCTTGATGGGTCCGTTGATATGAGAGTCAAGTATCTCTACGGTCAGTTCAATATTCCCGGTGCCGGCTTTTTTACCAAGCCGTTTGTTGAAGTAGGACTTGCTCATACGCCGTGGCTTGACTATGAAGAGCATGTAAATCTATATCGCTGTCAGGATACAATGTTTCTTGAGAGAAATGGTATCTTTAATTCAGCAGACTTCGGTTTCACCTTTGTATCCCTGTTTGGGGGAACGATGGACAAAGGGTACCAGGAGAAGGCAAGCAATGCCTACCCCGGCCGTTACGGAAGTATGGCGGTTGGTGTTTACAATGGTGGCGGATATCATGCATCGGAAAATAACAGTAACAAGGTTCTGGAGGGAAGGTTGACGGTGAGACCTCTGCCGGATATCATACCCGGTCTCCAGTTGTCATACATGGGCATATCTGGTGAAGGAAATCAGGCGACCAATCCTCCCGACTGGAAGGTAAATCTCGGTTTCGTGCAGTTCGAGAATGAGCTTCTTACCCTCACGGGTCAGTACTATTCCGGTAAGGGTAACCAAGCGGGCACCGACGAAAAAGACAAAGACGGATATTCCGTTTTTGCCGAATTGAAACCTAACCCAAAATTCAGCATTATTGCTCGCTACGATCGTTTCGATCCTGATACTGATACAACCGATAACGAGAATAAGAGATGTATCGTCGGCGTTGCCTACCATCTGGATAAGCATAACATGATCCTTCTTGACTACGATCATGTTGACTATGAGCAGAGCAACAAACCAGACGACAAAAGAATTCAGCTGACTTTACAGGTTGCCCTTTAAAATACCGTAAGTCTTAAGTCGTTCATATAATGTATAACGTATAACCAGAAGGAGGTAAGAAAAATGTTAAAAATTGCAAAGTTATTTATGTTCAGTCTTTTGGGCGCCCTGTTGTGGGGCGCGAATATGGTCTCTGCCGGTCAGACCATTGTCATCAAGGGATCAACGACGGTTCTGCCGATAGCTCAGGCAGTAGCTGAGGCCTATATGAAACTCCATCCCGCCGTGAATATCTCGCTCTCCGGTGGCGGCTCCGGCGAAGGCATCAAGGCCCTGATCGACCGGTCAACAGATATTGCAAATTCCTCAAGGGATATGAAGGGAGAGGAAGTTAAGCTGGCAAAGTCAAGAGGGGTTAATCCCACCTCCCACCAAGTTGCCATTGATGCCATTGTTCCCATCGTCCATCCGGCAAATCCGGTAAAAAATCTTACCAACGAACAATTGAGCCTCATCTATCAGGGAAGAATTAAGAATTGGAGAGAAGTAGGTGGAGAAAATTTGAAACTTGTGGTAATTTCAAGGGATTCCAGTTCAGGAACCTATGAAACATGGGGGGAAAAGGTCCTTCACGGTGCCAAGGTAACGCCAAGGGCACAGCTGCAGGCATCCAATGGCGCCATTGTTCAGGCGGTTTCAAAAAACAGGTATGCTATAGGTTATATAGGAATCGGTTATCTAAACAAAAGAATAAAGGCCCTTACGGTAAATGGGATTCAGGCATCTGCAGAAACGGCCATCTCCGGGGCGTATCCGATTGCCCGACCGCTCTTTATATTTACCAACGGGGAACCTGCGGGTGAAGTAGCCAATTTTATTAAATTCCTTTCAGGCGAAGAGGGACAGAAGATAGTAAAAAGGGAAGGTTTTGTACCCATAAAGAGGTAATAAGCACCCATGAACAGACAACAGAAGGAAAAAATTTTCAAGATTACCTTTTTCATCTTTGCCCTAACTTCTATACTGGTCCTGGGGTTTATCGTTTTTTTCCTCTTCCGTGAAGGTCTCCCTATATTCAGATCTGTTTCCGTTGCTGACTTTATTTTCGGTACCGGGTGGTATCCCACTTATGACCCGCCTGAATATGGGATATGGCCTCTCTTTGTTGGTTCTATTGTGGTTACGTTTTTTGCCTCCTTGATAGCGGTTCCTTTGGGTATCCTCTCTGCCGTTTATATCTCTGAAATTGCCCCTGCCCAAGTTAAAAATATACTCAAATCGATCATCGAACTGTTGACAGGGCTTCCCTCTGTTGTTCTGGGTTTATTCGGGATGGTTGTTCTGGCCCCATGGCTTCAGGAGACCTTTGATCTGCCAACGGGGTTGAATATCATAAACGCTTCCCTGATGCTTGCCATCATGGCTATTCCCACTATCTCAAGCATCTCGGAGGATGCCCTTTATGCCGTACCACAAGAGTTTAAAGAGGCTTCTTATGCTCTGGGTGCAACGGAATTTGAAACTATAGTTAATGTCACGATACCGGCAGCTCTGTCGGGCATTTCCACGGCGGTGATCCTGGGAATGGCGAGAGCTATTGGTGAAACAATGGTTGTTCTGATGGTAGCTGGTGGTGCGGCGGCCATTCCCGAAAGTATCTTTGATTCCGTAAGGCCTATGCCGGCAAGTATTGCGGCGGAGATGGGGGAGGCACCTTTCGGAAGCGGACACTACCACGCTCTCTTTGCCATCGGCATCGTTCTCTTTTTCATGACGATGATCTTTAATCTGATTGCAGATTATATCTCCCATAAGTTTAGAGAGGCAGGTTCCGCCACACTGTAGCCGCAAGTTTCAAATCATAAATCGTATGATGTACAGGTATATTTCCAGTGCAAATTAAATTTTTTCCAGCAAAAAGACCAATGCGATGGCGTTATTTTAAGCAGACCCTTTTCTTTGCCTTAGTTCGCCTCTCTGTGCTGATCATTGTCCTCTCTCTTGGAGGTATTCTCTTTCACATATTTGTAAATGGCATCGGAGTCATCAACTGGGATTTTCTCACCCTTCCCCCTATGGAATCCATGACTAAGGGTGGAATTATGCCTGCCATTCTGGGGACACTCTATCTTACTCTGGGGGCAATTGCAGTTGCCCTGCCTCTAGGGGTTACATCGGCTATCTATCTATCAGAATATGCGAAACAAACTCCGATGGTAAGGGTTATTCGTATCGGTGTGAATTGCCTGGCCGGGGTCCCCTCCGTTGTCTTTGGACTCTTTGGCCTGGGTTTTTTTGTTGTTTTTCTTCGGTTCGGATCCTGCATTCTGTCCGGGGCACTGACACTCTGTATTTTAATCCTTCCCACCATTATCGGAGCAGCAGAGGAAGCCCTGAAGTCCGTACCACAAACATTCAGAGAGGCATCTTATGCCCTTGGTGTATCCAAGTGGAATACAATCTTACGGATTGTCCTGCCCAATGCCATACCTGGCATCCTTACAGGTTCCATCCTGGGGATCGGCAGGGCAGCAGGAGAAACAGCACCAATAATGTTTACCGCAGCGGCGTTTTTTACGGCTAAGCTTCCCGGTTCTATTTTTGATGAAGTGATGGCACTTCCCTATCATATATACGTGCTGGCCACGGCCGGGACTCATATTGATGAAACTATACCGATTCAATACGGAACATCTCTGGTTCTTGTGGCCATTGTCCTTTCCATTGATCTGGTAGCCATCGTCATCAGGGGTTATATGAGAAAAAAGAAAGGGTGGTAAATGTCTATTATTGAATTGAAAGATGTGAATCTCTATTACGACCAATTCAGGGCATTGTCGGATATTACCATGGACTTTGAAAGAAACATGGTCACGGCTCTGATTGGACCATCGGGCTGCGGAAAATCATCGTTGTTACGATTACTCAACCGGATGAACGATCTGATTCATGGAACCAGGATAGAGGGAAAGGTTCTCTTCGAGGGCAAAGATATATATGACCACGATCTTGATCCTGTTGAGATTCGCGGAAAGATCGGCATGGTATTCCAAAAACCGAATCCCTTTCCAAAAACCATATTTAAAAATATTACCTATGCGCCGATACTTTCGGGGATAAAAAAGCGGAGTGATCTGGAATTGCTCGTTGAACAATCCCTTAAGCAGGCGGCGCTCTGGGATGAGGTAAAAAATATCCTGAATAAATCGGCTATGACACTTTCCGGAGGGCAGCAACAGCGCCTCTGTATTGCCAGGGCGCTGGCCATGGAGCCTGATGTTCTCTTAATGGATGAACCCACATCGGCGCTTGATCCTGTTTCCACGGCAAAGATTGAAGAATTGATCGAAAAATTGAAAAAAAGATACACAATTATAATAGTTACGCATAACATGCAGCAGGCGGCCCGTATCTCAGACAGAACAGGTTTCTTTTATCTGGGGAAATTAATAGAATATAACTCCACAGAAAAAATATTTACCAAACCTGAAGAGAAGCAGACGGAGGACTACATCACGGGCAGGTTCGGTTAACGGGCTGGGGATGGATAGTCTCCGCGATTTCCCAAAAGGAGGTATCGAGGCAATATGGAAGAGAAAAAGCATACCAGCGCCCACTACGAAAAGGAACTTCAGGAAATCAAGGAAAGTCTTCTGTATCTGGGGGCAATGATAGAGAAGGCGATCGAGAGGGCAATGGGTGCTCTTCTTGATAGAGATTCAGAGCTGGCCCGCAGGGTGATTGACGATGATGATCTTATTGATCAGCTTGATGTGGAGACCGAGGAGAGGTGCATCCGCGTTCTGGCTTTGAGGCAGCCTGCCGCAAGAGATCTCAGGTTCATTGCCACGGCGATCAAGATCAACGGACATCTGGAAAGGATCGGAGATATGGCGGTCAACATCGCAGAAAGGGCGATTATTCTAAATGAAGAACCTCAACTGAAACCCTATATTGACCTTCCGCGTATGGCCGATATTACCCGGTGCATGATCGGGGAAAGTCTTGATGCCCTGGTTAATGAGAATGTTGAGTTGGCAAACAAGGTAAGGAAGGATGATGAGACCATAGACAAACTCAACGAACAGATATCCACTGAAATCATTAACCTTATGATGGATGATCCCCGGAAAATTCACGTTTCGCTTCTTATCATGCAAATAGCCAAGAATCTCGAGAGGATTGCCGATCATGCGGAAAGTATTGCCAACCGGGTAATATATATGATCACAGGGAAAAATGTGAGACACAAATCCCCTTTTGAAACCATGGACAAATAGCTTGAAGAGCCGTTTATTTTACAAAATTCTATTCAGTTATCTTGCTGTAGTAATCCTGGCCGTTGCTGCTATGGGTTTTCTCATCGCCCGGCAAATGACCGGTAAACTGGCCGAAATAATTGAAGAGGATTTGATGACTCATGCATGGACCATGACCCCCTTTTCAAAAGGAGAGATCGAGAGAAATGTTTCTACTCTGGCTAAGATCGCAAGGGCAAGAGTTACATTGATCGATGCTGAGGGCAGGGTTATTGCGGACTCGGAAAGAAACGCAGCAGAAATGGATAATCACCTGAACAGGGTGGAAATCCAGGAGGCAAGAATTAAGGGCCGGGGCAAGGGACGCCGCTACAGCCATACCCTCGGTGTGGAAATGCTCTACGTCGCCCTCCCTGTTGGAGAAGGACCGGCATTAAAATATTATATCCGCCTGAGCCGTCCCATAGTTGAGGTAGAAAAGTCAATAGCTCAGTTATACCCTCCCTTTTATAAATCCATACTTATCATGGCCATTGTTTCTCTCCTTGCAGCCCTGATATTTTCCAGAAAAATTACCTCGCCCATCCGGAAGATAGAGGCGTTTACCCAGGAATTAATAAACAGTACAGTTCCCAGGACCCTTCTGATCGAATCAACTGATGAACTTGGGCAGGTAGCGAAAAACATCAATTACCTGGTTCAACAACAGCAGGAAAAGGTAAAATCTGCCAATGAAGAAAAAGTAAAATTAGAAGCGGCCTTCGCTGCCATGACGGAAGGAGTGCTGATTCTTAACGGCCGGAACCGGGCAGAGGTAATAAACAACGGCCTCATGAACATCCTCGGTTGCAGGTACGATGATATCATAAATAAAACACCCATGGAATTGTTCCGTAATTTAGAACTGCAAAATGCCCTCGATCGTTTCAGGGAAACAGGAAGCCCGGTTTTACAGGAAATTACCCTGAGAGACGAGTCCCCTGTTATTCTGGAGGTTAATATCTCTCCTGTCCAAGGGCTTTCCGCGAGAGATAAAAAAACGATGCTGGTCTTTCACGATGTAACGCGCCTCAAGAAGTTAGAGAAAGTACGGGAAGATTTTGTTGCCAATGTGACCCATGAGATTAAGACCCCGCTCACGGCCATTATTGGATTCATTGAAACTCTTGAGGAAGGTGCCATAGAAGATAGAGCTGCGACAAAGAAATTTTTAAAGACCATCTCTGAACACGCCAACCGTCTTAACCGTCTGGTAGATGGCCTTCTTACCCTTTCCAGTATTGAGATGGGAGAAGTGGAATTACACCTTGAAGGTATTCCCGTGGCTGAGGTTTTAGAAAATATCATCCCTCTTATGGAGACAAAGGTCTCAGCGAAGAGAATCATTCTCCATCATGAGATCTCTACCGGACTTCCCTTGATCATGGCCGACAGAGATAAGGTGGCTCAGATCATTCTCAATATCCTCGACAATGCCGTCAAATTCACGAAAGAACTGGGAGAGATATCGATCACCGCTTCTCAACCTCAAGATATAAAGAACTATGTTGTCGTAAAAATAGCTGATACCGGTATCGGTATACCGAAAAGTGAAATCCCCAGGCTGGGCGAACGTTTCTATCGGGTAGACAAAACCCGGTCACGAGAATTGGGAGGTGTGGGTCTGGGCTTATCTATTGTCAAACATCTGATAAAGGCACATCAGGGGAGGATAGAAATTGAAAGCTCTCCCGGCAAGGGTACAACCGTTGTCCTCTATTTCCCAATTGCGTAAATATTTTTTCCTATGACTTGACATGGTGGAATTTATGCTTATTATAATGGAGTATTCCCCAATGAAATAAGAAGGTAAATATAAAAATAAGAAAGGAGAGGTGGTAGAATGAAAATCAGGCCATTGCAGGACAGAGTGATTGTTAGAAGGGTAGAAGAAGAGGAAAAGACTAAAGGCGGAATCATTATCCCCGATACGGCAAAGGAAAAACCCGTTGAGGGTAAAGTTATTGCTGTAGGTCAAGGAAAAACGACAGATGACGGTAAATTGGTAAAACCTGAGGTTAAAGTCGGTGACAGAGTTCTCTTCAGCAGGTACGGTGGTAACGAAGTCAAGATAGATGGTGTAGAACATCTTATCATGAGGGGAGACGATATCCTGGGAATTATAGAAAAGTAATAACTTGACAATAAGGAGGATAATTTAATGGGAGCTAAGGTAATTAAATACGATGAAGAGGCAAGAAAATCAATTCTCAAGGGTGTCAATACCCTTGCTGATGCAGTTAAAGTAACTCTGGGCCCTAAGGGCAGGAATGTAATTCTGGATAGGGCATTCGGGTCACCTACAGTAACGAAGGACGGGGTAACGGTAGCCAAGGAAATAGAGCTGGAAGACAAGTTTGAAAACATGGGTGCCCAAATGGTCAGAGAAGTGGCCAGTAGAACCAGCGATGTCGCCGGTGACGGCACGACAACAGCCACTCTTTTAGCACAGGCAATATATAGAGAAGGGGCTAAAAGCGTTGCCGCCGGAAGTAACCCGATGAGCATAAAAAGAGGTATTGACAAGGCTGTGGAGGTAGTAGTTAAAGAACTTGTCAAGTTGAGCAAACCAACGAAAGATCAGAAAGAAATCGCCCAGGTGGGAACTATATCTGCCAACAATGATGAGACTATCGGTGAAATTATCGCTGAGGCCATGGGAAAGGTCGGAAAAGAAGGAGTTATTACCGTGGAAGAGGCGAAAGGGCTGCAAACCGAGCTGGAGGTTGTGGAAGGTATGCAGTTCGATAGAGGTTATGTATCTCCATATTTTGTAACCGATGCGGAAAAGATGGTGGTAACGCTTGATGATTGCTACATTCTTATCAATGAGAAGAAGATCGGCAGTATGAAGGATCTTTTACCCATTCTTGAACAGATTGCCAAAATGGGAAAACCCCTCCTGATCATCGCCGAAGATATTGAGGGAGAAGCCCTTGCAACCCTCGTGGTCAACAAGATCCGCGGTACCATACATGTTGCTGCCGTCAAGGCTCCCGGATTTGGTGACAGGAGAAAAGCAATGCTGGAGGATATCGCTATCCTGACCGGAGGAAAGGTAATTTCCGAGGATATGGGTGAAAAACTTGAAAATATAAAGATAGAGGATCTGGGCCAGGCAAGAAGAATCACGATTGATAAGGATAACTCAACCATTATTGATGGTGCAGGCGACCGGTCTGCCATCGGTGGCAGGGTCAAACAGATCAGAGCCCAGATAGATGAATCGACATCTGATTACGATAAGGAAAAACTTCAGGAGAGGCTGGCGAAGTTAGTCGGTGGTGTAGCCGTTATTAAGGTCGGTGCTGCCACGGAAACGGAAATGAAAGAGAAAAAAGCCAGGGTTGAAGATGCACTTAATGCAACCCGTGCTGCCGTGGAAGAGGGAATCGTACCCGGTGGTGGTGTGGCCTATATCCGCGCACTTCCTGCCCTTGATAAACTGAAACTGGAACACCACGATGAACAGGTTGGTGTTACGATCGTCAAGAAAGCTCTTGAAGAGCCACTGAAAATGATCGCCGCCAATGCCGGTATGGAGGGAAGCATTGTAGTTGAAAGGGTCAAGGAAAAGAAGGGGTCCTTTGGATTCAATGCCCAGCTCGAGCAATATGAAGATATGATCGTAGCGGGCGTTATTGATCCTACCAAAGTGACCAGATTCGCCCTCCAAAACGCCGCAAGCGTGGCTTCTTTGATGCTTACTACCCAATGCATGGTCGCTGAAAAACCGGAAGAGAAAGGTGCCGGCGGCGGGATGTCTGGCATGCCTCCGGGAGGAGGATACCCCGGCATGATGTAAGTCGCTTGTATTTGAAGCAGTCCAACGAAAAAGCCTGCCGCCATCTAAGCGGCGGGCTTTTTTTATGCAACTCCTGCTTGAAAGTTTATTTAAGAGCTTTGCAAAGGCCTATATTTGCGACCTTCTAAGATAATCTTGTCGTACGGAAGCGGTATTCTCCGGCTGTTCGGAAGAAGAATTATATGGACACTTTTGACATAACTATCGTTGGCGCTGGTGTGGTCGGCCTGGCGATTGCGGAGGAAATTTCCAGTGCATTTCATCCTGTCTTGCTTGTGGAAAAAAATTTTACTTATGGTCAAGAAACGAGCAGCCGCAACAGTGAGGTCATCCATGCCGGTATTTACTATCCTGCCGGATTTTTGAAATCAATCCTCTGTGTCCAGGGAAACCGCCTTCTTTATAAACTCTGTGAGGAACGAAATATCGGGCATAAAAGGCTCGGGAAACTGATAATTGCCACCAATGATGAAGAATGTAACGCATTGGAAAAAATAAAGGGTCGTGCAGAAGAGAATGGCATCGATGACCTCACCTTTCTGGGGAAAATACAAATCAGAACCCTGGAGCCGGAAGTCAGAGCAAAAAAAGCCCTATTTTCACCGTCCACCGGCATCATTGACACCTATAACCTGATGCGTTCCATGTACATAGGAGCAGAAAACAACGGGGTCATTGTAACTTTTCGTTCGGAAGTGACAGCCATCCACTTCGATGGTACTGTTTACACAGTAGAGATTAACAAGGGAGAATACCGGTTCCGTACTAAAGTCCTGATTAACAGCGCCGGTCTTTATGCCGACAGGATTGCCGCATTTATAGGTATTGACATTGACAGAGAAGGATACCGCTTAAAATACTGTAAGGGGAATTATTTCTCTGTCTCTCCTTCTCCAAAATTTCAACACATGATTTACCCTGTTCCTGCGGAAAACAATGAAAATCTCGGCATCCATGCTACGGTAGATCTCGGAGGCCGTGTCCGATTCGGCCCGGATAGCCAGTATGTCAATGCCCTCGAATACTCTGTTGACGAATCAAGAAAAGCATCATTTTATCAGTCTATTAGAAGATATTTACCCCATATCAGGATGCAATCTCTCACACCTGAAATGAGCGGTATCCGACCAAAGCTGGAGGGACCCGGTGATCCGTATAGAGATTTTATCATTAAGGATGAAAGAGAGGCGGGATTTCCGGGCCTGATAAACCTTATTGGTATCGAATCTCCGGGCCTGACATCCTGCCTTTCCATTGCCAGGCAAGTTTCGTCTCTGGTCCAGCCATACTTCTAGAATACTTATGAAGCAAATTGCTTAGCATGAGGTCTTAAGAATAAGATCCTCATGCCCCGCCTTGTAGGCGGGGTAATTCATTCTGGCTCGTATTAGTTGCGATTATCTCAGGCCTGTAAAAATAAATGATAACCCGGCAATCCGCATGTAGGTGGGGCATATAGGAGAAAAATGCTTTCATCTTGAATATCAGATGACTGACAGACATGACGGGCAAATCGTTTATGCCAACGGTGAATCGGTACTGGTATGGTTTGATTACGAGAAGGACCGGACTGTCGAAGTCCCTGAAGAAATGAGAGAAAAACTGAAAACGTATCAAAAAGTGGAGTAAGAAAGGTTCGTAAACAGGCAATTAATCCGCGCACAGCTCAGGATGATACTTATTTTTTCATTGATATATTCATGGGTGGGGCATTTTCCTGCTTGTCCTGTCCCATGTAAAGGGTAACATGAGGGAACGGTATTTCGATACCAAGCTCGTCAAATTTCTTTTTCATCCGGCGGTTAAATTCCCGGCCTACTCTCCATTGCTGTATTGGTTTAGTTTTCGTACGCGCTTTGATAATAATAGCAGAATCGGCAAACTGGTCCAGTCCCAGGATCTCTATAGGTTCAAGTATGTCATCCCTGAACTCGGGATCGTTGCGCAGTTCTTCGTCCAGCTGTTTTACAACTTCAATCACCTGATCCACATCCTCACGGTAGGCAATCCCGATGCTGAAGACATAACGGGAATATTCTTTGGTCATATTCGTAACCAGGTCGATTTTTCCGTTCCTTATGTAATGTACATTCCCCGCAAGATCACGAAGGATCGTCATACGCAGAGTCACCTTCTCCACAATACCGCTACGTCCTGCCACCTCGACAACATCACCGACACGAACCTGATCCTCAAGGAGAATGAAAAAACCGCTTATGACATCCTGCACCAGGCTCTGGGCCCCAAAACCGACTGCAAGACCTACCACACCGGCGGCAGCAAGAATAGGCCCGATTTCTATGCCAAGCTCTTTAAGCACCACCATGGAAGTAACTATAAGTATAATAACGGTTAATATATGTCTCAATACCGAACCGAGAGTCTCGGTCCTCTTCTGTGCCTCGACGTCTGTCTGACGCTGACTTAAAGTAGATACAAAGCGTTTTGATAAAATACGGGCAACTTTTAACGCCACAAAAGTCAAAACAAGCACCAGAATGATCTTAATGCCGCTTGGTAGTATCCAGTGCCAGATATTGCTTAGAAATGCTTCAAACTTCATTTTACCCTCCATACTTTACAGCGTTCAGATTGATTAGTCCGGTAAATGCAGTTGAAATATTATGACAGACAGATATTAGATAAAAAAGCACTACATTTTATACAAACAAATTATATGAATTGCAATAAAAAGTTAACACAGCCAAGATTACATTGACACACAAGAACACTTGTCTTACACTAACTCCGTCAAAAAGCAATTTCGATTATCAATTCCGTTACTTCCATTATTATTGCGTCATCCCGGTGCTAACGCAGGGGGACTTGGAGAACCGGCTACGGATTGGTGCTCAATTATGCGTGGTAATGTCACTTGACGAAAAGCGGTAATCCTCAAAAGTTTAATTGTATCATTCGTAACGTCTCCTTCACCAAACTACGTAATCGATACTATGCTCCTTCTGTTGGAACTTACAGAGAACCATCCGGTATAAGAGAAACATGAGCAAGAGAGTAGCCGTAATCGATGCCGACCTTTGCGTGGGCTGTCAGAGTTGCATGTTTGCCTGCACTCGTCGCTTGGGCTCCGGGGGCCTGGGCCGAAGCTGCATCAAGGTCATGTCCGTCGGTGGACTGACGCGAGGATTCAACGTAGTAATATGCCGCGCCTGTCCCGAGCCGTCCTGCTTAAAAGTATGTCCTACAGGGGCGCTTCAGGCGCGTGAAGGAAGAGGCGTTCACCTGAAAGCGAAGTTGTGTCTGGGCTCCGAATGCCGCAAATGCCGGCAGGCTTGTCCCTTCGGGGCGGTCTTCTGGGATGAACAAACCGAAAAACCGGCCATCTGCGTTTACTGCGGCTATTGCACCGAGTATTGCCCCTATCATGTGATCGCTCTTGAGGAAGAAGAGGAAGAAAATGAGCAGTAATCTACTCCACATGGTGCTTCATGTTGATCTGACCCGGCAAAGTTACTCGATCGAAGAACGGCCGGGGCTTTTCCAGGAAAATATCGGAGGTACAGGCGTTGGCATCCAACTGCTGGATGAGCTGTGCCCTCAGGGGATAGACCCGTTTGCGCCGGAAAACCCTATCATTCTGGCGGTCGGCCCGTTGACCGGACTTTTTCCCTTCGCCTCAAAAACGATAGCCATGTTCAAATCGCCGCTGACCGGAAATCTCGGGGAAAGCCATGCCGGGGGACGCAGCGCCGTCTCTTTACGGCTGGCCGGATATGGGGCTTTGGTCATAACCGGAGCCAGTTCGTCACCGGTCTACCTTGCCATCCATGGAGAAAAGGTTTACTTCCGGGATGCTTCGGCATTGTGGGGAATGGAACACAGCCAGACGGCAGGAAGTATCATCCGGAAGCGGGAACCGGGATCGGGAACGCGCAGTATCATGCGTATCGGGAAGGCAGGCGAGCAACTTGTCCGGTATGCTTGCGTCATCACGGAAACATACCGCCACTTCGGGAGAATGGGATTGGGAGCCGTTTTCGGCAGCAAAAAGCTCAAAGCAATCGTCGTCTCCGGCAATTCATCTATAGAAGTCCCCAACCCCAAGGATTATCGCCAGATCTATGATGAGATCTTCAAGGCGGCTGTGGAATCCCCTGTGATGAAAAAATACCATGAGATCGGAACCGCCGATAACATTGAACCCCTGAATGCCATCGGCGGCCTGCCGACGATGAATCTTCAAAAGGCCCGCTTCGAGGGGATAGGATCTATTTCGGGGCAATATCTTGCTGAACAATATCTGGGAAGACGCCTGGCCTGCGCCCACTGCCCCATTGCCTGTATCCATATCGCAACTTTCCGCGAACCGCATGAAGAGGAACCATACTTCTATAAGACATCCATGATCTCCTATGATTATGAGCCGGTTTATGCCATGGGAACCATGCTTGGGGTCAGCGATACCAAAGGGATGCTGAAACTGCTCAACGATGCCGAAATATTCGGAGTGGACGTGATGAGCGCCGGTGTCACCATGGCCTGGGCCACCGAGGCCCTTGAACGGGGGCTGGTCACCACCGAGGATCTTGACGGGATTCAATTGAGATGGGGTGATACCGAAGCATATCGCAGAGCACTGGCAAAAATCGTCAAACAACCAAACGATCTCTACCGGGCACTGGCCAGGGGAACCGAATATGCCAGTTCTCAATATGGCGGGGAAGAATTTGCTCTGGCTTTCGGTAAAAACGAAATGGCCGGATATCATACCGGACCGGCAGCCTATGCCGGATTCCTCATGGGCGGGCGGCACAGCCACCTCGACAACGCAGGCTACAGCATCGACCAGAAATGCCTGGCTGAGGACAAATGTTCGTCTCCCGAAGAGACTGCCGATGCCCTCATTACCGAGGAAGTATGGCGCCAGGTTATCTCCAGTGCGGTTACATGCTTTTTCGCGAGAGGCGTATACACACCGGAGACAATCGTCAAAGCCTTTGCCGCCGCCGGAAACAACGTAACGATAGAAAAACTCCTGGAAACAGGAGCCCGTATATTACGGAACAAGTATGCTTTCAAGTGCCGGGAAGGATTCTCCCACAAGGAATTGCGCATTCCCAGAAGGATTTTAGAGACTCCAGGGCCTACTGGAAAGATCAGCGAATCGGCCTTACGCCAAACGGTGGAACAGATGGATCGGAAGCTTCGATCAGAGGAATAAAGGAGAGTTGCTATCTCTGAAAACCCCAAGAACCCGCCATAAATTTATCTGCCGTCGTCATTTCTCTATCCACTGTCCAGTGGTGTAAGACAGGAGAACCGGAGCAGTCGTCACTGAATCTCAAGATTCACCAGGCAGCACATACACTATTGAGGAGGCTTGATATGCCCAACCATATCAAACAATTCGTCGATCACGTTATCACCACTCCATATCTCTACGCGCTCACGATCGTCGTGATGTCTATGCTTCTTGCGGCTGTCGTGAACATCATCATGCAAGTGATGATACGGTTCACAAGTAAAACCAAAACCACTTTAGATGATAAAATCATGTCGATTTTACACCGTCCGGTGTTTGTAACTATTGTTTTAGCCGGTGCGGCCTACGCGATGCGGCAGCTTGGATCGTCGGACAATTCGGTGAGATTTGGAGATGCGCTGCTGTTCACCCTCGTGGTTGTCATCTGGACCGGTGCGGCCATGAGGATCGGTAAGATTGTTCTGCAGATTCTATCGGATCAGGCAGATAAACGACCTTTTGTGCAGCCCAGTACCCTTCCCCTGTTTGAAATCGCTCTAAAGACACTTGTTGTAGGATTGTCGGTCTACTGTATTTTTATCATTTGGAATATCAATGTCACGGCCTGGCTGGCGTCCGCAGGCGTGATAGGTATCGCCGTCGGCTTTGCCGCTAAAGACACGCTCTCCAATCTATTTTCGGGCATATTCATTTTAGCGGACAGACCCTATAAAATCGGTGATTACATAGTATTAGACTCCGGAGAAAGGGGCATGGTCACAGACATCGGCATTCGTTCGACGCGCATGCTGACGCGGGACGATATCGAGATCATCCTTCCCAATGCTGCAATTGCCAACGCTAAAATAATCAATGAGTCAGGCGGATATAACACAAAGGCGCGTATACGGATAGATGTTAGCGTAGCTTACGGCAGTGATATCGATAAAGTAAGAGAGATACTGCTGGATGTAGCGGCAAAATCGCAATACCTGGTGAAAGAGCCGATTCCGCGCGTGCGGTTTCGCAGTTTCGGGGACTCATCATTAAACTTTCAGCTTCTCGGTTGGATCCCGGAACCCGTGTTCCGCGGTCGCACCATAGATGAGCTAAATACAGCTATTTATAAGCGATTTAACAAAGAATCCATTGAGATACCTTTCCCACAGCGCGATGTTCATATCAAGCAGAGTTAAACCGTAAGGCTTCAATAGATTTCTTTTCCAACAGTGGCGAAGCACTCCTCTTTGTTCCTTACCATTTATCTTCACTGGCGCCGCAACGAGGTGATTCCCATCACATCTCTTATTCAGAAGCAATGATGCGGACGGATCTGATTTGCTTAAGATAACTGCCCTTCTGTGATCCCTTGCCCAGGTAGAGATCGGTGACGGCAACCCTGTCGATTACCCGAACGATATCTCCCCGCCAGGTGTTCTGCCTGTATCCCCATGTATCGTGGATGGCGTAGGCCTTATTATCAGTCGATCCGAGGTAGATCATTATGTGGTCTCTCATGTAGAGCAGGCTCACGCCTCCCACTGCTTTTTCGATGATGGTTTCCTCTATTTCCTCTTTTTTTGTCTCATCATTGAACTCTGCGATGAGTTTGCCAACCTGGGCCTGCTTGGATGAGTTGCGGGGCAAATGTATTCCCACCGTTGCAAATACCTCCTGGATATAACGCGAACAGTCCTGCTCTCCATACATGCCGCCCCACCCGTATGGCTCGTTTATCAACGCGAAGGCCCTCTCAATGATGGTCCGCGGTGTATAGGAAAGGTAGCCTATATGGACATCCTCCTTCCTCATAAAACCCCGTCTCAATGAAGATCTACCTGTGCTGTCACGAAAGGGTATAACAACTTCAATAGCGTTGCTCAAGGTGCTTTCTTTAAAGGGAAGGCGAACTCCCGTTCGCGTATATTTTTGTATTTGTGGGGAATACTCGCTGATTCGTGTAATGGCTGATAATGCCAAAACGCAGCGGAATATCTGCGGGAAGTTTATCAATGCCCATTTTCCTTTCCATCTCCCGGAAAAAACTTTCCCCTACCTGACATCCTTTTTCATTGAAAAGGGTTCGTGACTTGAACGACCTGCTAACCATGTCTATTCTGTCTTTTATCTTGATTGACGGGTATGGTTCCGGAAGGTCCAGAAGGTCTTTCCTTGTCTTCAACTCATCGATGATGTGCCGATTGAGGAATTCAAGCTCCCGGCTGTCCAAGATGATCCGATCCGGGAAGGGGTGGCGTTCTATCCAGTAGCCCGCCGTTTTCATGTTGCGTGTTGTTCCCGGCAGCATCCCCGGGGCAGAGTGATAGATTGTTTCCACCGTCGCACAGCCTGTAAATGACAGGATAAGCGTCATAGAAATTACAATCCTGACAATATGCCGGACCGGATTGGACCTCTTTCTCATCTGAATAACCTCTTCTATCGATAATTGAACAGTAATTGTGCAGGAGTTCTAAGAGAGGGAGACCTCTTTTTAACATACCATATTTAGCACCAGTACCGCTATCCAATCATCCAGAATACGCCCACAAGGGTCACGCAGCTTACCAGACTTGCGGCCAGCAGCAGTGCCGATGCCAATGAAGCGTCTCCACCATAACGTCTCAAGAAAACCGCTCCAAGAACAGCAGGAGGCATTGCGGACAGAAGAACCAAAACCTCTTTCCAGAGTTCAGGAAAGCCAAATTGGGTTGCGAGAGAACTGGCAAGCAGGGGTTTAATGATTAATTTCAGGAGAATTACAATTGTCAGCGACGCTATTATCTTGCGCAGGTGGGGCAACTTGAACATGAGGCCAACCGATAAAATGGCAAGCGGCGTCAGAGCCGAGGCTAATACATTACATAGCTGAAAGATAGGGGCCAGAAAGGCATTCTCTTGACCGGGCAGTCGAAAGGCCCCCCAAAGAAGGCCGAGGAGCAATGCGAAAAAAACAGGGGATTTAAAAAAGCCCAAAGACGATTTCCATTGTAACTTTGCATCTAATTTTTCTGAACCAAAATAAGCGGCAAGCATGGGACCCAAAATAAAGATTGGATACCCAACACCTATTTCTGAAATAAGAACGGCTTCGCTGAGAGCTTCAGGCGTGTGTGGAAACATTTGCGTGATAATCGAATAACCCAGAAACGTCGAGGAACCGAACGCTGAGCAGAAGACAATTGCTCCCTGTTGTGCTTTGTTGAACTTCAGCAAAACACTAATACTCCAGGCCAGGGCAATACAGAAAAGTTCCAGGCCCAACATGACCAGAGCCGGGGTTATTTGATCCAACCGGACTGACTTTCTTGCCAGACTCACGAAAATTATGGCCGGTAAACACAAGTCTGTAACGATGCGGGCAAACGTCAGAGAATGTTCTTCCGTTAATGTCCCCTTCCGTCGCAGAAAAAGGGCTAATGCATAAATAAACACAATGACGAGAATTGCAGTTACAAGATTATGAAATGCGTGCATAAATAAGACTCCTGGCTTCTAACGGATGCATCGCCTGGACCCAAAGCTATCCGTGTCCTGAAAAAGCAAGTTTTATTATCGCCTATGCGGAAGCTGAGATCCGCCAAGGTTGGGGGGGGCAGGTGAATGCGGTGGTTCGACATTTTATTCTTTGAATAATTTGTCCATGTATTCCTTTTTCTTAATAAATCTCGTTTCCAGGATTGGCTCTCTAATCTCTCTCACAATTTTGCCTTCCCTCATGACTCTTACAATCCATGGTTTATTTTGCAGGTTTACATGGACATACATCGTATAGGACTCGGCAAAATCGTCATACATGTTAGTCGCAGCGTAGAGAGAAACAAAATCCGTCCTGGATAACTCCTCATAAGTTTCCCCTATTGCGTCTGACGATAAAACCGCGTTTTGAAAGGCATAGAATTTTAATTCTTTTCTGGTGCGAAAGAAGTCATCATATTTACTCTCCCCTTTCAATACGGTCTTATGCGTCAACCATGATAACCTGGCAAAGGGCCATTTTTGGGGATCATCGCCCACAAACCAACTCGGGTGCGCTCCTTTTGCCACACCCACTAAATGCCCCACTTCATGCAACAAAATGTACTGTATGGCTGACTTTCTAGAATCATTCTCTTCCAATTCGATTTCAGCTTTGATGGTATATGCTCCTTTGCCGCTGAATGTGCTGTTTTCCCTCCACGATATCCAGTCATTCGCTTTTTTATTAAGAAAATCAACATCAAGAACGATGAATCCCAATCTGTTTTCATCAAAATCCTTGAGTAATTCACCGTAGCCGGTTGTCCCAAGTTCCTGGACTAGAAATACTGCGACAACGTGCTCTTTTATGTGCTTTTTGACAATCTCCGGCAATTCATCGATAGCAGCATGGATATCCTCCAAGAAAGAAGGATCGACCTTCGCTTTATGAGGTCGTTCCTTGTAATCATTTAATTCATTATCTTTTCTAAGGTAATCAATTACGATTTCAGGCGCAGGCTGTACCCTGTCCTTTGCATCTTTTCCAAGCAAGTCCGACCAGGTTGAACGTAATCTCGCCCCGTGCTGCTGAAGCTCTTTGAGCAACAGGTCTTGATCTGCCGCGAAGGCTGGAAATCCTGAGGCAAGTATAAATAGCAAAAGAAGCGTTATTATAGTTTTCATTTTTTGTCAACGGAGCCGCGGCTCCGTTCATCCTGACCGCCTGCGGTCAGGATGAACCATGTTTATATGTGTCTTGTATAAAAACATGAACACCGCAAATTTTGCGGTGTAGCACTTCGTGAAATAATTTATTTTTATGTTTAATTTAATATTTTAGGATTATCAACTAAATTCTCAAAGATAAAGATTTATACCCATCTTTTACTAAAATCTTGACATCATCATCGTCCCTTATGGTATAGTACCGAATCACGGCAGCGAGGCCAATTTGTTAATCGACAACGCCATTTCACAACTATAAATACCTTTATTACCAGTAGATAGGAGGTTCTATGAAACGATTGAGTGCAGTACTTGTTCTGTTTGCGACCTTTATGTTTTTTTCCGCAGGGACAGCCCTTGCTGAATCATCCATACTGGACTTGACAGGTAAGTGGACGACTAAGAGTTATGGTCACCACCACGAAAAAAGGGGATTTTTTTCCAATTCAGAAGCCGACGGCAAATGGGTAATTAAAGAGCAGCAGGGACGATTCTTTTATGGCGAACGTTCTTACACCAGGAAACAAATTGACAGCTCAAAGGTCACCACAGAAGGTTTTTCCGGTGTTATCTCCAGAGACGGCAAACGCCTTTACATAGTTGATCACGATGAAGATATTCTGATCGGCGATGTTTTATCCGACGGATCGGTCGAACTCATCATGATGAATGACGGTGACAAAAATCACCATTCGAAAATCGGCTTGATTGAAATCGAAAGAGCCAAATAGCAAAGCGGACCTCCACAACAGTAAACCAATACCCCCTTAAACCATACTTTATTCACGATGGCTTAGGGGGCCATACACACCTCCCAAAAACATACAATCTGACCCCTGTCGTCAATAGTGTACACTAATTTGTTTTTCATGCCGCTTGTTTCAATGTGTAAAATTGCTTCTCAAAAGTAACCGGAGACAGATAGCCA
>Ga0265296_1002082_pt1 | contig 20953 bp, 17 predicted proteins | sample MunlanPumphouse1_FD_189073 | JGI IMG/M metagenome (GOLD analysis project Ga0265296, IMG submission 189073) | Groundwater microbial communities from a municipal landfill in Southern Ontario, Canada - Pumphouse #1 | ecosystem: Environmental > Aquatic > Deep subsurface > Groundwater | place... | reverse complement strand
GCTGCGCTATCGCTACGACAACACCCGCCTGCTACTGACCGAAATCGAAAACGAGTCAGGCGAACGCTATCAACTGGCGTACCACCCCAACGGCCTGATCCAGCAGGAAACCGGCTTCGACGGCAAACGCACCGCCTACGTCTACGACCTCAACGGCCACCTTCAGGAAAAAACCGAGTTTGGCGACGATGACCGTCAGCTGATTACCGCCTACCAGCGCGATAACGCCGGGCGCCTCATCCGAAAAACCCTGCCCGATGGCAGCACGGTGGATTACACCTACGACCGCCTTGGCAATCTCCTAAGCGTCGACGACGGCCACTGGCCGCTGCACTACGAATACGACAGCCAGAATCGCCTGACCGCCGAACATCAAGGCTGGGGCACCTTGCGTTACGGCTACGACAGCTGCGGCCAACTCGACCACCTGCGCCTGCCCGACAACAACCACCTGGCCTTCAACCACGACAAGGGCGGCCACCTCGCCACCGTTGAACTCAATGGCCGCACACTCACCTCGCACCTGTTCAAGGCCGGGCGCGAGCAGCAGCGCCAGCAGGGCCACCTGCTGAGCCACTACCACTACGACGACCAGGGCCGCCTGGCCCAACACGAACACCGCCACGGCCTTCGCCGCTACACCTACGACCCAGCCGGCAACCTCACCCGCCTGCTCGACACCCGCAAGGGCCAGCACGACTACCACTACGACCCCCTCGACCGCCTGACCCGCGCCGACCACTCGCAAGACGTGCAAGAACGCTTCGCCCACGACCCGGCGGGCAACCTGCTGATGCAAGACCGCCCTGGCCCCGGCATCGTCGTCGGCAACCGCCTCTTGCTACAAGGCGACCGGCATTACGACTACGACGCCTTCGGAAACCTCATACGCGAACGCCGCGGCCGCGCGCAGCAACTGGTCACCGAATACCGCTACGACTGCCAGCACCGCCTGATCGGCCTCACCCAACCAGACGGCAGCCAGGCCAGCTATCGCTACGACCCGTTTGGCCGGCGCATCAGCAAAACCGTGGCGGGCAAGACCACCGAGTTTTTCTGGCAAGGCGACAAGGTCATCGCCGAACACACCCATGGCCAGCACCGCAGCTACCTCTACGAGCCTGACAGCTTCAGGCCACTGGCCTTGCTCGACGGTTTCGGGCCGGCCAATACACAGGTCTTCCACTACCAACTTGACCACCTGGGCACGCCGCAGGAACTGACCAACGCGGACGGCAAAATCGTCTGGTCTGCCCATTACCAGACCTACGGGAAAATCACCCGGCTGGATGTAGGCGAGGTCGCTAACCCACTGCGTTTTCAGGGGCAGTATTACGACCGGGAAAGCGGGCTGCATTACAACCGGCATCGCTACTACAATCCGGACAACGGACGCTACCTGACCCCCGACCCGGTGAAGTTGGCGGGTGGGGTGAACGGGTATTTGTATGTGCCTAACCCAACGGGGTGGGTGGATCCGTTGGGGTTGAATGCGTGTCCGGGCGAAGACAAATGTAAGCCCGGATCTGAAGGCCAAAACCCGTCCGCCAATACAAAGGCCGACGAGCGCGCTCCCTCCCTTCCAGCCCCCACAACAAAAAAGCAATATCTTTACCGGGGAGACACCAGGCACCCACTTGAAATTTTCAAACATGGATTTAAGAGCAGAGGAAAAAGCACTGACCTGCTCCTACACTCGCTAGACAATACGAATCCACCAAGCAACTTTGTACCCACCTCGACCTCAAGGGAAGTAGGTATAGCATTTGCAACAAGCTACGGATTAGAAGATGGTTTTTTGTACACCTTGAAAAATATACCCGGTCGAGACGTAAACAAAGAACTAGGAATACTATCCGAATACAAAAGAGAAAAAGAAATAGCCATACCCGGCCGCATCCATCGAAAGGACATATTAGGTGCAACCCCAATAAACGAAGATGGCACCTCCGAGAATTACAGCCTAATAAACCCTTACCGGAAGTAGAGCATGAAAAATATAGAAATAAACATACTCAATAAAGGCAACATTGAAAAAGCAAAAATTGAATATAACCGAAATACATGCGCGCTTTTTATAACCTTTTCTGACCAAACAAAAAAAACATACTCCGGGCTGGATATTTTTCGCGCATTTGGTTTATTACGAAAGGAATTCAGCGAAATAAAATTCCTGTGCAAAGGTTCGAAAATCAATGTTTTCCCATCTGCGATGTCATCTTCCATGTCTGGTGGACTCGTGGCCTATGAAATGAAACTAGGTGAGCATGACCCCGAGATGGTGCGCATATTCGATTACGATGAACATGACCTGACTAACGATATCGAGGAGCAAGTTAAGTTTCGCGTGCGTTGGGGAGAATCGTTAAAATAAATAAACCCTTGTACAAGACACTAGAAAAACCATCATCACCTGCAGGCTTTGATACGGAAGGAGCGACTAATTTCAATAAGTGCCTGGGACTATAAAAATTCAACAATCCCACCCCAATGGTGATTATCAAATCGCCATCACCGGCAAGCCGGCTCCTACAGGTCGCGAGTCGTCTGTGAGGGTCTTTCAGAGCGACCGCACCCACCCCGCCTCCACCGACCGCACCCGATTGCGCCCGCCGCTCTTGGCCTCGTACAACGCCTGGTCGGCGTCGTTCAGCCAGCTGGTTGCGTCGCCGTGGGAGGCTTGGTATGGCGCCAGGCCGATGCTCAGGCTGGCGCGCAGTGTCGGGTCTTGGGCGTAGCCCAGGGCGCTGAAGCGGTCGCGCAGGGCGTCCATCACTTCGGTGGCGTGGCCCAGGGGCATGTCCGGCAGGATCACGCAGAATTCGTCGCCGCCGTAACGCCCGGCCAGGTCGGTGGCGCGCAGGTTCTGACGCAGGATCTTGCTCAGTTGGCGCAGCACGATGTCGCCGGTGACGTGGCCGTAGGTGTCGTTGATGATCTTGAAATGGTCGATATCGATCAGTGCAATCGCAGCGCCTTGCTGGCCGCCTCGGCAGCGGGCGAATTCGATTTCCAGGTGGTCTTTCCAGGCGCCGTGGTTGAGCAGCCCGGACAGGCTGTCGGTTCGGCTTAAAGCAAGCAGCTCGCGCTTATGTCGGGCCAGGGTGATGGCCTGGCGATAACAGATCCAGCCCAGCGCCAGCGGATAGAGCATCAGGATCGGCAAGCAAGCGTAGAGTTGGGCAGGCGTGGTCACGGCGATATAGGCCGGGGCGAATAACAGCACTGCCGCGCCGATCCCCAGCGCTTGGGCCACCCAGCCCATCAGCATGAAGCGGAACCCGCCGATGGCGACGTTGTTCATGGTCATCATCGACAACGTGGTGACGCTGGGCAGCGGGTTGAAGTGCATGGCACCGACCCAGAAGCCACCGCAGAACGAGTCCACCAGGAGATGGCGACGTTCGGCACGCAGGGAGTTTTCGGCGCGGCGCGAGAATTGGTAAGCCAGGTGCGGCCAGGCGAAGGCGTTGATCAGCATCCAGGCCCAGACCCAGCCTGATGGGTCCAGTGGGTACATGCCGGCCAATACACAGACGAACCCGAGCGTCAGCCCCAGGGTCCGCGATTTGTACAGGCGTTTGGCGAGCGGAAGTCCGTTTCCTCCTGCGGCTGGCATGATCTGGCTGATCCTGGATGAATGCTGGAAGTCTATCAGGGCAACGGCAAATAGCCACTACCGCTCAGAGGCTTATCCCCCGCGCCAATCCCCTTGCCACCAGGGGCTTAGCTGGAAAATCCACGGGCCAGTAACATCGCCACCGCCAGTAGCAAGACGGCCGTGACCTTCTGCAACAGCACGCGTTTGCGCGGCGACTCGAGCACATGCTTGATCCGCTGGCCGAAGTAGCAATAAAGGCAGCCGCTGGCGAACTGCAAAACCAGGAAAGTCAGGCCAAGAATCGCGATGTCACCGGCGGCGCTGTCCTGCCCAACAGCGGCGAACTGCGGGAACACCGCACTGAACAGGATGATCGCCTTGGGGTTGGACAGGCCGGTCAGCAACCCCTTGCCGAACAAGCCACGGGGCGTCTCCGGCCCTTGTCCGGCGGTGTTGATCTGCACGCCGCTGCTGGTCCACTGTTTGTAGGCCAGGTACAGGATATAAGCCACCCCCACCAGTTGGATGCCTTGGGTAATCAGCGGGTAGCCCTTGATCAGCTCGGAAAAGCCCACGGCAAAGATCAGGATCGAAATCAGGTACGACACGCTGGCGCCAAACTGCGCCGGCAAGGAGTGGCGCAAACCGTCCTTCAAGCCCAGGCTCAGCAGCAGCAGGGTCATGGGGCCAGGGCTGAAAGCCAGGGTGCTGCACAGCACCAGGAAATACAGGAAGGACGACAGCGTAAGGGCAGTGACCATGGTGGGTAATTTCACGGCAGCGAGGAATGTTGCGCAGTCTAGGGCGCGGATTGCGTGTCGGGCAGGTAAACTCGGCGGATATTCACGCAGGCTTTACCGGTAAAGTGACCGGCAAACTTCAGGACGTCGCGATGGCCATTCCGCAGATCCACTTTGATGACCACACCCCCAAGGTCCAACAGATCGTCGAGGCCTTCGCCCGCGCCATCGAGCAAGGCCAATTGGCCGCAGGCAGCAAACTGCCCTCGGTGCGTGAGCTGGGGGCGCAGTTGGGCGTCGGAAAGTTCACCGTCAATGAAGCCCTGGACCGCCTGCGCGGCCAGCATCTGCTGACCTCGCGCCAGGGCCGTGGGCACTTTGTCGCCCAACGCCAGACGCAGCCGTCGTCGAGCAACTGGGTCGACCTGCTGCCCCAGGATTTGCTCAGTGTGCTGCGCCGACCGATGCTCACCGGCCAGGGCGAGTTGCGCCCCGGTGGCGGCCATCTGCCCGAAGACTGGCTGGACTCCGAAGCCTTGCGCCAGGCCATGCGCAGTGTGGTGCGGGCCCCTTCCCTGCGCGTTGCCGGCATGGGCACGCCGGCGGGTTTCCTGCCGCTGCGCCAGGCTCTGCAACAAAAACTGCAGGGCGATGGCCTGGCGGTCTCGGTGGAACAGATCATCACCACGCCCAGTACCCTGCAAGGCCTGGACATGTTGATGCGCCTGCTGGCCCGCCCCGGTGACACGGTGCTGCTGGATGCACCGTGCTATTTCAACTTCCACGCCAACCTGGCGTTGCACGGGGTCAGGGTGCTGACACTGCCACGGGGCCCGGACGGTCTCGACTTCGCGGCTCTGGAGCGCTTGCTCGCCGAGGAACGGCCCAGCCTGTATGTGACCACCAGCATCCTGCACAACCCCACCGGCCATTCCTTCAGCGCAGCCCAGGCCTTCGGGCTGCTGCAACTGATGCGTCAATACCACTGCCATATCATCGAGGACGACCTCTACGGCGACCTGCACCCCAACCCACCGCCCCGCCTGGCGGCACTCGCCGGCCTGGAGCAAGTGACCTACCTGTCGGGCTTCTCGAAAACCCTCAGCGCCAATACCCGGGTCAGTTATGTGGTGGCCGCGCCGCAACTGGCGGCCAACCTGACCAATATGAAGCTGATGAGCGGCGGCGTGACGTCGGAATTGTTCGAGCAACTGGTCTACCGCCTGCTCAGCGAAGGCAGCTATGCGCGGCACCGCAAGCGCATGGTCCAGCGCTTGCTGGAAGCCGGCGCCCGGGTGGAACAGTGGCTGCGCCGCTGCGGCTGTGAGCTGCCCATGGGGTATGAGGCCGGGATGTTTATCTGGGCGCGCCTGCCAGCTGGGGTCAACGGCGAACAACTGGCCGAAGCCGGGCTCAAGCGCGGCATGGTGTTGGCGCCGGGGGCGCTGTTTGGGTATGAGCCGGGGATGGGCGAATTTATGCGCTTCAATGTGGCCCATTGTGATGACCCACGGGTGTGGGCCGCGATCGAGCCATTGTGGGAGCGGGCTTGCCCGCGATAGCAGTGTGTCAGCCACTTATCCATTAACTGATAGACCGTCATCGCGGGCAAGCCCGCTCCCACAGTCGCGACCATTGAGTGCACACAAAAACGCAACACTGTAGCGCTTCGAATGTGATGGTCGCTGCTGCCCAGGGTTTATATAGTCCAGAGCAACAGCCACCCGCCATGAGCCCCAAGGCCCATCACCAGGAAGCGCTCAATGACCGATCTTCATGACCTCACGGCCGCCCAGTTGCTGGAGCAATTCTCCAGCCGCCAGCTCTCCCCCCTCGACTACTACGACCACCTGCTGGCCCACATCGACCGCTGGGAGCCGAAGATCCGCGCCCTCTACGCCTTCGATCCTGAGCAGGTGCGCCAGCAAGCCCAGGCCTCCACCGAGCGCTGGAACAAAGGCCAGCCCAATGGCGTGCTCGATGGCGTGCCCGTGACCATCAAGGAACTGGTGGCCACCGAAGGGACGCCGATTCCCCTCGGTAGCGCCGCCACCCGCCTGACCCCTGCCCTCAAGGACGCCCCGCCCGCCGCGCGGATGCGTGAAGCCGGGGCGATTGTGCTGGCCAAGACCACTGTCCCGGATTTCGGCATGCTCTCCTCTGGCCTGTCGAGTTTCCATGGCATCACCCGCAACCCGTGGAACACCGCCAATAACACCGGCGGCTCCAGTTCGGGGGCTGCTGCGGCGGCGGCTGCCGGTTACGGGCCGCTGCATATCGGCACCGATATCGGCGGCTCGGTGCGCTTGCCCGCCGCCTGGTGCGGCCTGGTGGGTTTCAAACCGACCCTGGGACGCATCCCGATCGACCCGTACTACACCGGTCGCACCGCCGGGCCCATGACTCGCACGGTCGACGACTGCGTGCTGATGATGCAACACCTGGCCCGCCCCGACGCCCGCGACGCCACCAGCCTGCCGCCGCTCACCCGCGAGTGGAGCAACCAGCCGCTGTCGGTCAAGGGCCTGCGCATCGGCCTGATGCTGGAGCCCGGCGCCGGCCTGCAACCGGAAGGTTTCGTGTGTGAAGCGGTGGAACAGGCTGCACGCCTGTTCGAAGCCCGTGGCGCCAAAGTCACGCTGATCCCGCCGATCATGGACCGTGCCCAACTCGACGGCCTCGACCAGTTCTGGCGCGCCCGGCAATGGGGCGACTTGTCGGCATTGAGCAGCGAGCAGTTCGATAAAGTCTTGCCGTACATCCGCGACTGGGCCGCGCCCGGTGCCGATATCAGCGGCGTGCAGGCGGTGCAGGGGTTCAACCAGACCTTCGAGATGCGCCGCCGCGCCGCCCAGGCCTTCAGCGACCTCGACCTGATCCTCTCGCCCACCAACCAGGTCAACGCGTTCCCCGCCCAATGGCCGTCACCGAGCAATGATCCGCAGCTGCCGTTCGAACACATCGTGTTCACCGTGCCGTGGAACATGGGCGAACAACCGGCGCTGTCGATCAACTGTAGTTTCGCCGCCGATGGCATGCCCATCGGCCTGCAGATGATCGCGCCACGTTTTGCCGATATCTGGCTGCTGCAAATCGCAAAAACCTATGAGAGCTGGCGTGGCGCAATCCACCAATGGCCGAACCCGAACTGACCTTGACGCTGTAACTGAACTGCCCACCCACACGCCCGCTCCCCGGCCCCAAGGCCGGGGCCTGGACGACCTATAACTAAAACCGAGGGGCTGGTATGCACACTGAACAATTGACTCGCGAGGGTCCCGAGCACACACCTGAAACGCCATCGCCGGACGCCGGCAGGAAGAGCATCTTCGCCGTGGTGCTGGGCAATGCCGTGGAGTTTTTCGACTTTGGGGTCTATGCGACCTTTGCGGTGATGATCGGCCATACGTTTTTCCCGTCCGACAGCGCCTTCGTCAGCTTGATGCTGTCGGTCACGGCCTTCGGCATCGGCTTTATCGTGCGGCCCCTGGGCGCGGTGCTGATTGGCGCCTACGCCGACCGCGTCGGGCGCAAACCGGCGATGTTGCTGACCCTGGTGATGATGGCGGTGGGCACCGGCAGTATTGCGATATTGCCCGGCTACGAAACCATCGGGATCGCCGCGCCGATCCTGCTGGTGGTGACGCGCATGATCCAGGGCCTGGCCTGGGGCGGTGAAGCCGGCCCCGCCACCACTTACATCCTCGAAGCCGCGCCGCCGCACAAACGCGGCACCTATGCTTGCTGGCAAGTGGTGGCCCAGGGCGTCGCCGCCATGGCCGCGGGGCTGGTGGGTTATACCCTGACCAAAGTGATGTCCCCCGAAGACCTCAACAGCTGGGGCTGGCGCGTGCCGTTCGTGTTCGGCCTGCTGGTATTGCCGATTGGCATCTATATCCGCCGCAACCTGGCCGAGACCTTCCACGGCCAGGGCGAAACCACCAGCACCGGCGATCTGGTGCGCGAAGTCTGCGGCAAGCATCGGCGTGCCCTGGTCCTGGGTTTGCTGATTCTCTCGGGCAGCACCATCACCCAGTACTTCCTCAACTACATGACCACCTTTGCCCTGACCGAGCTGAAACTGCCCACCAGTATCTCCATGCTCTCGACCCTGGTGGCCGGTGCGGCCATGGCGGTGTGCGCGGTGGCCGGCGGCATGTTGTGCGACCGCTTCGGCCGCCGGGTGATCCTGATGACGCCACGGGTAGTGCTGTTGCTGATCCTGTTCCCGGCGCTGCAGTTGATGACCGAACACCCCAGCCCCTCGACGTTCCTCCTGACCCTGGCGGTGCTGTCCGGCCTGCATGGCATGAGCGGCGCGGCGTTGATCGTGTTGCTGGTGGAGAGCTTCCCCAAATCGGTGCGCTCCACCGGGTTCTCCATCGTCTACGCCTTTGGCGTGGCGGCGTTTGGCGGCACCGCGCAGATCATCATCACCTGGCTGATCGGTACCACAGGCGACCCGATGTCACCGGTGTGGTACCTGCTGATCGCCAACCTGGTGTGCCTCACCGCCGCCTGGTTCGCCAAGGAAACCCGGCCCGTGCTCCCCGGCACGCCGGCCCGCGAAACCCGGCTCAGAGAAGCCTCGGTTCGCTGAACAGCGCGTATGCACCCTTCATGTAGGAGCGAGCTTGCTCGCGAAGACCGTCAACAATAACGCGCGCATTCTGGATGCACGCGGCGGTCTCCGGCTTTTCGCGAGCAAGCTCGCTCCTACAGTTTCTTCTCTGTGTGGGGATTAACCATGTATCCACGTCTTTTCCTGGCCGCCACCCTGGCGGCCGGCACCCAGGCTTATGCGCAAGAAAACGCCCAGGCCAGCGCTCCAGGCTTTATCGAAGGCAGCAGCCTGGACCTGAACCTGCGTCACTACTATTCCAACCAGCACACCCAACGCAGCACCTACCTGAGCATCGAGAAACCCGGCGGCATCCAACCCACCCGCGTGCGCGAAACCTGGGTGCAGACCGCCATGCTCAAGTACAGCTCTGGCTACACCCAGGGTGTGATTGGCGTGGGGGTGGATGTAGGGGTGTTCAGTGCGATCAACCTGCAACGCGGGCATGGCAAGGTGGCCAATGGCGGCGACCGCGTGCTGGTGGACAGCGACGGCGATGCGATCCCGACCTGGAGCCGGCTGGGGGTGGGTGATGTGCGGTTTCGCCTGTCCAACACCGAGCTCAAGGCCGGACGCCTGATGACCGAAAACCCGATCCTGCGCTACAAGGACAACCGCGCCCTGCCCTCCAGCTTCCAGGGCGTGGGCCTGTACAGCAACGAACTGGACTGGCTGTCGGTCCAGGGCGGTAGCTTCGACCGGGCCATCCCGCGCACCGGTACCGGCGCCGAGCGCCTGACCACCACCTTCGGCAACCGCGCCTACAGCGGCGCACGCATCAGTTACCTGGGGGCCACTCTCAAGCCGGGCTATGGCCTGGAAGCCAGCCTCTATGGCTCACGCTTCGAGGACATGTGGGACCAGTATTACCTGGGGTTGACCCATCGCGTCGGCGACAAAAACGCAGTCGCCCTCAAGACCGCCCTGCACTACTACCGCACCCAGGATTCCGGCCAGCAACGCCTGGGCTATATCGACAACGACGCCGCCAGCCTGGCCGTGACCGCCAACCACCAGGCCCACAGCCTGACCCTGGCCTGGCAACAGGTGTTCGGCAACGAGTACTTCGACTATGTGTGGGAGTCCACCGGCAACTACATGGCCAACTCGCTGTACTCGGACTACAACGGCCCCAACGAAAAATCCTGGCAACTGCGCTACGACCTCGACCTCGCGGCCTACGGCGTGCCCGGCCTGACTGCGAGCCTGTGGCACGCCAAGGGCTGGGGCATCGACGGCACGCACTACGAGGGAGATCGCAACGGCCACAACACCGGCTACAACGTGCGCGGCCTGGACAACGCCAAGCACAATGAAAACGGCTTGATGCTGGCCTATGTGGTGCAATCCGGGAAGCTGAAAAACTCGGTCCTGCGCACCATCGTCTACAACCACCGCGCCAGCGGCGGGCAGATCGATGGCAGCTACGACGAATTCAGGATCGTCGGTAACTTCCCCATCAACCTGTTCTGATCCCGCCCGTCGGCACAAGGCAATGCCGACGGGCAATATTCAGAATTCTTACACCTTGTATGCGACTGCTCCGGCATTGGCTCGCCGCCGCCCTTGGTAAAAAGCCTGTCCCTACGGACGGTTACCCAGGAACGCGGATGAAACCTTTGAAAGCAGCAGCGCTTTGCGTCATCAGTGGATGGATGATGCTCTTGAGTTCACCCGGCCATGCAGCACCGCCGGGTATCGAATGGCTGGTCGATTGCCCACGCCTGCCCGGGCAGGCCCTTGATCATGAGGTGGTTGCCCGCACCCAATGCGGCATCGTCACCGTGCCACAGGACCATCAGGCAGCGGACGCACGTACATTGCGCCTGACCATCACCCGGGTCGGGGCGCTGCAGCCACTGGAGCGCCGGGGGGTGATCTTCGCCCGACCGGCCGCTGCCCAGGCGAATTTGCGCGGGGTGTTCGCCGTGCATCTGGCGACAGTCTGGAAGTACGAAAACACCGAGGCATACCGCACGCTGACCCGGTTCTACGATGTCATCGAGTTGAGCCCGCGCAACAGCCGTAATGCGCTGGCCAGCGACCAAGCGGCCTGGGACATGGAGTTCGTGCGCCAGCAATTGGGTGAGCAACGCATCAACTTCGTGGGCATCGCCCAGGGCAACCTGCTCGGTGCGGGATACGCCCAATTGTTTGCCGATCGAGTCGAGCGCATGGTGTTGATCGAGCCCGCCGGGAGCGCCGCCCAGGCCTTCGCGACACAGCCCGCCACCCTGCGGCTCAAGGGGCCGTATCTACAGAGCCCAACCACCGATGCCAGCCAGTGCGTAAGCCGCTGGGTCGGCACCTACCTGGCCCACGGCAGGCAGCCACCCGCATCCAGCAGTTGCCTGGTCGACTGAAGCCTCAGTCCACCAGCGCGCAACGCTGCATCGCGCTGGCCAGCATCTCCTGGCACTTGAGCACCGCCACTGAGCGCGGTCGATTGCGGTAGCCGCACAGGTCGATGCGAATCCGCCCCAGGTGTTCATCGGCAATCGGCACCGCTACCAGGCCATCGCCCAGGTCGCGGGCGTCGGCATCCACCTGGGGCAGGATCAACACCGCCGCCCGTTGTCGGGCCAGGCTTTTTTGTACCTCCAGAGAGCTGGTGGTGAACACCGGCTGGATCGTCACCCCTCGCTTTTTCGCCGCAGCTTCCAGGGCCTGGCGCACGCCGTACGCCGAGTCGGGGATGGCCAGGGGCTGGCCTTCAAGCTCGCGCAGTTCAATGCTGTCGCGCTGGGCAAAGGGGTGTTCGGCACTGACCAGCACCCGGTGCCACAGCTCGCATTGCGCGGTGACTTCAACATCGGCCCGCTCCTGCAGATAGAACGCCAGGCCCAGGTCGGCCTCGCCGCTGCACAGTGCATCGAGGGTGGCCGAAGCGCTGGCGATCACAATATTGAAGGTGACCTTGGGATGGGCGCGGTAGAACGCCGCGAGCACCGGCGCCAGCACCGTGGAAACGATACTTTCTGACACATGGATACTGATGTTACCCGCCACCTGGCTTTGCCGGCTGGCGATCACATCGCGCACCTGATCGAGGCCGCGCAGGGTGCTGGTGACCTGCTGGGCCAGGCATTCGCCCTCTACCGTCAGGCGGATGCCACGCGGGCCGCGCTCAATCAGGGCGGCGCCAAAGAAGTGTTCCAGGTGCTCGATCTGCCGGCTGACGGCAGTGGGCGTGACGTACAAACGCTCGGCCGCCTTACGCAACGAGGCGCAACGCGCCACCTCGTGAAAATACCGCAAGGCTCGTAATTGCATGGTCGGTTGCTCCTGCACAAAGACTGGAGCGCTAAGGCACGCAATTACTGCGCCAGGCTCGATCTGCCTAACTCCACAACTCAACTGTAGGAGCTGGCTTGCCTGCGATAACGGTGGGTCAGGCAATATTTTCTCAGTTGATAAACCGCTATCGCAGGCAAGCCAGCTCCCACAGTTGAGTTGAGTTGGCCTGCTAGTCCAAAGGTGGTTTACGACCTGTTTTACCTGAAAACGACCCCTGCCGTTGACGCCTCTGCTCAACCCCTATTAAGTGCTATTTATCCGCATTAATACGATAAATAGAAAACCATGCTCAGCCGACCCCTGCGACGCAAACGCCAGAAGCTTTCCGATGTGATTGTCGAGTCGGTCAAGCGCTCGATCGTCACCGATGCGCTGAAGCCCGGCGACCGCTTGCCCACCGAGCGCGAGCTGATGGAGAGCTTCCAGTGCTCCAAGGGCTCGGCCCGCGAAGCGCTCAAGGCCCTGGAAGTCGAAGGCCTGGTCAGCACCCGCACCGGCCCCACTGGCGGGGCCTACCTGAACCAGGCCGGCACCGAACCGGCCAGCCGCGCCTTGCGCAACTACCTGCACTTCCAGCACCTGGATGGCGAGCAGGTGTACCAACTGCGCAAGGTCATCGAGGTGGAATTGGCAGTGTCGGTGCTGGGGCGCTTGAGCGAAGACGACTATCGCGCCCTGCAAGACAACGTGGATTTTTGCAGCGCCCCGGAAGACAGCGAGGCCGGCCAGCGTGAGCAGCGCCTGGCGGAGCTGGAATTCCACAACCTGCTGGCCAGGGCCTGCCCCAACCCGCTGCTGAGTTTCATGGCGCAGTTCCTCAACGACCTGCTGCGCGACCTGGTGGTGCTGAAAAAAGCCTACAAGCCCAAGCGCAAGCAGTTCGACGCGGCCAACCTGGACTATCACAAGCAACTGCTGAGCGCCTTTCGCGCCGGCGACGAGGCCGCCGTGCGCAGCCTGATGCATGAGCACATGTGCGACGCCGAACACCACATGACCGCGCTGGAAGGCCAGGTCAGCCCACACTTTCTACTGGAGTTCGATCACTCTTAAATACACCACAGCTCCCACATTCGGACCTCGTTTCACTTCAATAAAAAAGGCCTGCCCACAGGCCGTGCTCCACCGTATCGCCATTGCCACTCCTGCCAATAACTAAACCAGGGAGTCACCCCATGCAGCGTCGTACGTTGTTGAAAGCCAGCCTCACCGCCGCCGCCGCGCTCAGCCTTCCGCTGGGCGTGCGCAGTGCATTCGCCGCCGAACCGTTTACCTTTTACGGCCTCAAGTCCATGTCTGGTGCGTTTGCCAGTTATGGCAAATTTGCCGACATGGGTTCACGCCTGGCCGTGGCGCAGTACCCAGACTTGTTGGGGCGCCCGTTGAACTACAAGGTGATCGACACCGAAGGCAACGCCGGCAAGGCGGTGCGCAAGGTCCAGGAGGCGATTGGCCAGGATGGCGCGCGGTTCTTCCAGGGCTGCACCCTGTCGTCCTCGGCGCTGGCGGTGGCCAAGGAAGTGTCCAAGGTCGGCGGTGTATTCATGACCCCGGTGGGCGCCGATGAAGTCACCGGCAAGGACTGCAACAGTGCGACTTTCCGCTGGTCGGTGCCCACCTATGGCGCGATCCGCGAAACCGTGGTGCCGCTGATCAAGCTGCTGCCGGACGCCAAGCGCTGGTACACCATCACCCCGCAATACGTGTTCGGTGAAGCCCTGCTTGAAGGCGCCAAGGCGGTGCTGGCCGAGAACGGCCTGGAACATGTGGGCAACAGCTATCACTCGTTGCAGGAGCAAGAGTTCTCCGGCTACCTGACCAACGCCATCGCCGCCAAGCCTGACGTGCTGGTATTGCTCAACTTCGGCAGCCAGTCGTCCAACACCCTGCGCCAGGCGGTGAACTTCGGTATCAAGGAGCGCATGAAAGTGCTGCTGGTGTGGTCCGCCGGCCTCGACCAGTTCCAGGAACTAGGCAGCGATGTGCTCGAAGGTGTGTACCTCGGCGCGCAGTATTGGCACCAGGTCGACACCCCGCTCAACCGCGAGCTGGTCAAGCTGACCCAGGCCAAGTACGGGATCAACCCCACCTACCCGCTGGCCGCCGATTACATCAGCACCAAGGTCATGCTCGACACCATCAAGGCCACCGGCAGCTTCGACGGCCCCACGGTGGCCAAGGCCATGCAGGGCCTGAGCTACGACGGCCCGACCGGCAAGGAAACGATCCGCGCCGGCGACCACCAGGTGATCAAGGATTACTACCTGCTGGTGGGCAAGACCGCAGGCGACATGGCCGACAAGGACGACCTGGCCAAGGTGCTCAGCGCCGGCCAGTCGTTCCCACCGGTAGAAGCCACGGGCTGCACGCTCGGCTGATCCGCCCACTTTCACCGGTAATACACGACAGGGCCGTTGACCACGGCCGCCTGTTGGAGGGTTCCTGCATGCTCAATCTTTATCTGTTCCAGATTCTCAACGGCCTGGGCCTGGGGATGATCTACTTCCTGATCGCGGTCGGGTTGACCATCATTTTCGGCCTGCTGAACTTCGTCAACTTCGCCCACGGCGCGTTTTTTTTGCTGGGGGCGTACATCTGCTACACCGCCGTCAGCCTCACCGGCAGCTTCTGGCTGGCCCTGCTGATCGCGCCCCTGGTGGTGGCCGCACTGGCGTGGCTGATCGAGCGATTATTGATCCAGCGGATCTACCACCTGCCGCATATGTTCCAGATCCTCGTGACCCTGGGTATCGCGCTGATCATCCAGGAAGCCAGCGTGATGATCTGGGGCCCGGTGGGCAAAAGCGTCGCCGTCCCGGAATTGCTGCGCGGGGTGTTGGTGGTCGGCGATTTTGTGTACCCCTACTACCGCCTGTTTTTGATTGTGTTCTCGGGGCTGGTGGGCCTGGGCCTGTGGCTGCTGCTGGAGCGCACACGCTTTGGCGCCCTGGTACGGGCCGGCAGTGAGAGCACCGAGACCGTATCGCTGCTGGGCACCAATATTTTCCGCCTGTTCTCCATGACCTTCGCCCTCGGCGTGGCCCTGGCCGGCATCGCCGGCGTGTTGTTTGCGCCCTTGCGCGGCGCCCAGCCTTTTGTCGGTCCGGAAATCCTCGGCATCGCCTTCGTCGTCGTGGTGATCGGCGGCATGGGCTCGTTCGGCGGTGCCCTGGTGGGCGGCCTGCTGGTGGGCGTGGTGCAGAGCCTGATGACCACACTCTGGCCCCAAGGCGCGAGCCTGATGATCTACGGCGCCATGGCCGTGGTGATTCTGGTGCGCCCTTACGGCCTGTTCGGGAGAGTCTGACATGAGCGAGAAAAATCCCCTGCCGTTTGCCAAGACCCAATCCAAGGCCATGTTGCTGTGGGTGTTGGCGGTGCTGATCGGCCTGCCATTGATCCTGCCCTCGGCGACCCTGGCCACCGAGATCCTGATCTTTGCCCTCGCCGCCCTGGCCTGCAACCTGTTGCTGGGCTACACCGGGCTGCTGTCGTTCGGTCAGGGCATCTTCTTCGGCGCCGGTGCCTATTGCGCGGCGCTGTTGATGATCCACCTGCAACTGGGCCTGTTCAGCGCGCTGCTCGGCGCGGCGCTGGCCGGTGGGTTCCTGGCGTTCCTGGTGGGCGCCCTGGCGATCCGCCGCACCGGTATCTACTTCGTGATGCTGACCCTGGCCTTCAGCCAGATGGCCTACTTCCTCGCCTACACCCTGAGCGACTGGACCGGTGGCGACAACGGCCTGCTCAGCGTGCCGCGCCCGGAAATCCGTATCGGTGACACGGTACTGCTGTCCCTGGCCGACGCCCGGGTGTTCTACGGTTTTGTCGCGGTGCTGTTCCTGCTGATCTTTATCGGCGCACGCCGGGTGATCGCCTCGCCGTTCGGCAGCACGCTGATGGCGATCCGCGAAAACGAAACCCGCGCCTCGGCCATCGGCTACGACACGCGCCACTTCAAAATCCTGGTGTTTGTACTGTCAGGCGCGGTCACCGGGATTGCCGGGGCGCTGTACGCGATGCTGCTGCACTTTGTGCCGCTGTCCAATATCGACCTGGTGATGTCGGAGAACATCCTGATCATGACCATCGTCGGCGGTACCGGCTCGCTGTTCGGCTCGTTGCTGGGTGCCGGTTCCATCGTACTGCTGGGGGATTTCCTGTCCGACCTGTGGCCGCGCTGGCTGATGCTGCTGGGGGTAATCCTGATCCTGGTGGTGATCTTTATGCGCGGTGGTTTGTGGGGCGGCCTGTCGTCGCTGTTCGACCGTGTGCGGGGTAGCCGCAAGGCCGCCGTCGTGAAGAAGGAGGAGCTGCTATGAGCATCCTGTTGGAAACCAAAGACCTGGAACTGGCCTACGGCGCCTTTCATGCCGTCAACGGCGTCAACCTCAAGGTCGAAGCCGGCACCATCCACACCATTATCGGCCCCAACGGCGCCGGCAAGACCAGCCTGTTTCACTGCCTGACCGGCGAGCGTCAGGCTACGGCCGGCGCGATTCATTTCGACGGCCAGAACCTGATGCGCAAACCGGCCCACGGCCGCGTGGGCCTGGGCATGGCCCGTTCGTTCCAGCTCACCAGCCTGTTCCAGAACCTCAGCGTGCGCGAGAACCTGCGCCTGGCCGCCCAGGGCCGCGACGGCGTGCGCGCCCTGAACTTCTGGCGCCGCGTCGACAGCCAGCGCGAGCACCTGGAAATGGCCGACCAGGTCCTGGAACGCCTGCAACTGACCGCCCGCGCCGAGACCCTGGCCGGTGAGTTGTCCCACGGCCAGCAACGGGTGCTGGAAGTGGGAATGTCGATCTGCTCGCGACCCAAGCTGTTGATGCTCGACGAACCCACCTCGGGCATGGGCATCGACGATATTCCGATCATGACCCAACTGATCAGCGACCTGGGCCGCGACCACACCGTGCTGTTGATCGAGCACAACATGAGCATCGTCATGTCCATCAGCCAGCGCATCACCGTGATGAGCCACGGGCAGATCCTGGTGGAAGGCACGCCGCAATTCGTACGCGCCGACGAGCGCGTGCGCACTGCTTACCTGGGAGAGGCCGCCTGATGCTGACCGTCGACAATATTCATTCCTACTACGACAAGAGCCACGTCCTCGAGGGCGTGTCCCTGACCGTTAACCCCGGCGAACTGGTGACCCTGCTCGGCCGTAACGGCGCGGGCAAGACCACCACCCTGCGCAGCATCCTGGGGATTATCTGCCCGCGCCAGGGGCAGATTCATTTCAACGGCAAACCGCTGGTGGGGCAGAAGATCTTTGAAATCGCCCGCCAGGGGTTGGCGCTGGTCCCCGAAAACCGCGGGATTTTCCGTTTGCTCACCGTGGAAGAAAACCTGCGCATCGCCGTGCGCAAGACCAGCCGCTGGCAGATGGAAGACGTGTACGCGATGTTCCCGCGCCTCAAGGAGCGGCGCAAAAACGCCGGCCATGCATTGTCCGGTGGTGAGCAGCAGATGCTCGCCATCGCCCGCGCCCTGCTCAACGACCCCAAGCTGCTGATCCTCGACGAGCCCACCGAAGGCCTGGCCCCGGTGATCGTCGATGAACTGGTAAAAATCCTGCGCAAGATCAAGGACGACGGCCTGCCGGTGCTGCTGGTGGAGCAGAACCTGTTGGTCTGCGACAAGCTTGCCGACCGCCACTACGTGCTCGAACAGGGCCGCGTGGTCTACGAAGGCAGCGCCGAGGCCTTTCGCGCCGACCCGACGATCAAGAACCGCTACCTGGCCCTGAGTGCCTGACCGGAGACTGCTGATGAATAGTTTTGCGCAACCGCTCAAGAGCAACGCCCCGCTGATCAACCGCGACCGCCTGTGGCAATCCTTGATGGACCTGGCCCAGCTCGGCGCCACGGCCAAGGGCGGCGTGTGCCGCCTGGCCCTGACCGACCTGGATCGCCAGGCCCGCGACCTGTTTGTGCAGTGGTGCGAGGCCGCCGGCTGCAGTGTCAGCGTGGATGCTATCGGCAATATCTTTGCCCGTCGCGCCGGACGTAACCCTGACCTGCCACCCGTGATGACGGGCAGCCATATCGACACCCAGCCCACGGGCGGCAAGTTCGATGGCTGCTACGGGGTGATGGCCGGCCTGGAAGTGATCCGCACCTTGAATGACTTGGGCGTGCAAACCCAAGCGCCGATTGAAGTGGTGGTGTGGACCAACGAGGAAGGCTCGCGCTTCCCGCCGTGCATGATGGGTTCCGGGGTGTTTGCCGGCAAATTCGACTTGCAGGAGACCCTCGACAAACAGGACGAGCAAGGCCTGTCGGTGGGCGCCGAGTTGCAGCGCATTGGCTACGCCGGCCCGCGTGCGGTACTTGGGCACCCGGTGGGCGCCTATTTCGAGGCGCATATCGAACAGGGTCCGGTGCTTGAAGATCAGGCCATCACCCTTGGCGTGGTCATGGGCTGCCTGGGCCAGAAGTGGTTCGACCTGACGCTCACCGGCGTCGAGGCCCACGCCGGCCCGACGCCGATGCGCCTGCGCAAGGACGCCCTGGTGGGCGCCGCGCAGGTGGTCAGCGCGGTCAACCGGATTGCCCATGAACAACAACCCCACGCCTGCGGTACCGTCGGCTGCCTGAGCCTGCATCCGGGCTCGCGCAACGTGATTCCCGGCCAGGTGCAGATGACCATCGACCTGCGCCATCTGCATGCCGACAAGCTGCAAGCGATGGTGGATGAAGTGCGTGAGGTGATCGAGGCCACGGCCAAGCAGCATGGCCTGAGCTATGAGCTGACGCCCACCGCGGACTTCCCGCCGCTGGACTTTCATCCCTCTTGCGTCAACGCCGTGCGCGATGCGGCCAATGTGCTGGGCTTGAGCCATATGGATATCGTCAGCGGTGCCGGGCACGACGCGATTTTTGTCGCCGAACTGGGCCCGGCCGGGATGATTTTTGTACCGTGCGAAGGCGGCATCAGCCACAACGAAATCGAAAACGCCGCGCCGGATGACCTGGCCGCCGGCTGCGCGGTGTTGCTGCGGGCCATGGTCAATGCAGCCCAGGGAGGTGATGCGGCATGACTGATATCGCCAACCTGACGGCCGTGGAACTGCTGGCGCGCTACCGGGATAAAAGCCTGTCGCCGGTGGACGTGACCGAAGACACCTTGCTGCGCATCGAACGCTACAACCCGATGGTCAACGCCTACTGCCATGTCGACCCCGAAGGCGCCTTGAACGCCGCGCGGGCCTCGGAACAACGCTGGTTCAAGGGCCAGCCTTGCGGCGCATTGGACGGCGTGCCGGCGTCGATCAAGGACTTGACCCTGACGGCGGGCATGCCCACGCGCAAGGGCTCGCGCACCTCATCCGCCAGCGGGCCGTGGGACGTCGACGCACCGTTTTCAGCGTTTATGCGCAAGGCCGGCGCGGTGCTGCTGGGCAAGACCACCACCCCGGAATTCGGCTGGAAAGGCGTCACCGACAACCCGCTGTACGGCATCACCCGCAACCCCTGGGACACCCGCACCACAGCGGGCGGTTCATCCGGCGGCGCGGGCGCGGCGGCAGCACTGAACCTCGGCGTGCTGCACCAGGGCAGCGATGCCGGGGGCTCCATCCGCATTCCCTGTGCCTTTACCGGCACCTTCGGCATCAAGCCGACCTTTGGCTACGTGCCGCAATGGCCGGCCAGTTCGATGACGATCCTCTCGCACCTGGGACCGATGACCCGCACCGTGGAAGATGCCGTGCTGATGCTGCAAACCGTGGCGCAACCGGACGCCCGGGACGGCCTGATTGGCGCCCCGCGCAGCACGCCGTGGCTCACACCCGGGACGGACCTGAAGGGACTGCGCATCGCCTACAGCCCTGATTTTGGCTACGTGAACGTCGATCCGCAGGTGGCTAAGGTGGTCGCGCAGGCAGTCGCGGGCCTGGTGCAACTCGGGGCGCATGTGGAACAGATCGACCCGGGGTTCAGCGACCCGCTGGAGGTGTTCAACACCCTGTGGTTCGCCGGCGCGGCGCGCCTGACCGGGCAACTGACCGGCGCCCAGTGCGACCTGCTCGACCCCGGCCTGCTACGCATTGCGCAACAGGGTGAACGCCTCAGCCTGGACGACTACACCGCCGCCCTGGAAGCACGGGCGGCATTGGTGGCGCGCATGGCGGCGTTCCATGAGCACTACGACATACTGGTCTCGCCGATGCTACCGATCACTGCCTTTGACGCGGGGCACAACGTACCACCGGGCTCGGGGTTGGGCGAATGGATGGAGTGGACGCCGTTCAGCTACCCCTTCAACCTCACCCAGCAACCGGCGGCCTCGGTACCGTGCGGGTTGGCGGCCAATGGCTTGCCGGTGGGCTTGCATGTGGTGGGGGCGCGGTTTGCCGATGAGCAGGTGTTGCGGGTGTGCCAGGTATACGCTCGGGCATTTCCGACCCAGCATTTGCAGGTGCCGAAAGACTTGGGGTGAGACCCGGTCTGATGGGGGGGCTGGATTGCTTGCTTTGGGCATGAGTCTCTAGGCAGCTCGCTCTTTTGGGGGGGGTGTACATATCCGTTGCTGCGGTTACGGCGGCTTAGGGTTCCGCCCTTACGGCGGGTCACTTTCGAAGAGCGCGAAAGTAACCAAAGCGCTCTTGCCCCACCACTCGGTGCCTCGCCTAGGCTCGGCATGCCCGCAGTCAGGCATTGCTCCGTGGGCCCGCCGCGATCGGCCATC
>Ga0265296_1002081_pt1 | contig 20961 bp, 18 predicted proteins | sample MunlanPumphouse1_FD_189073 | JGI IMG/M metagenome (GOLD analysis project Ga0265296, IMG submission 189073) | Groundwater microbial communities from a municipal landfill in Southern Ontario, Canada - Pumphouse #1 | ecosystem: Environmental > Aquatic > Deep subsurface > Groundwater | place... | reverse complement strand
AAGCGCCAGTGGTGCGTCTGTACCATCCTGCTCTCGCCATTTAAACCTTACGTTCGCTCGGCTTGTGGTCGGCGTTATTCTTGAATTTTTGCCTTATTTTGCTTGGTTTTGTTGATTGTATTATTTTGTCCCCCCATTTATCCCCCCAATCATCCACTACGTTGCCTGCCGATTACTCATGAAGTCATATGTTGGTGGCGAGCGACAAGGGGAATTTGCGAGTAACTTGTAGGTTACTGGACATTTGATAGCACTTTGACGTTATCCTTCCTCATGCATTTCTTTTTGTGAAAAACAATATCATCTGTCGCTGTGCTTCGACGTGGTCGGGTTGCTCAGCAAGCGCGAGCAGCTTGAGGTGCCATCGCCGTGGCCTCAGTAGTACCCGCTCGTAGCGCTCAGGGCAGAGGCACAACTTCTGGGGGAGACATGGATACGTCTGTTAAGGGCAACACTGAAGCACCCGCCGTGATCATCGACCTTGATCAGAGCGATAGGAACAAACCTATCGCATCTACGGAGCTCATCCAGCGGCACCGATACGAGGAGCTGAGAGGGCAAGTTGATGTCCATCTCCGCTCGTTAGACCCACCCTTGTTTCGCGAGATCTACCCTGCCGGCAGTGGATGGGCGCTCTTTATAGATGGCACCCGTGGTGCTGGTAAATCCACTTTTTTAAGTTCTGTTGAGCGCGGGCTGACCGCAGACTCCGTCATTAAGAGTCGACTTTCCTTCGTGGCGATGATTGACCCGAGTAGGGTTGAGCATAGCGAAATAATTCTTCTAGTCATTCTCCAGCATCTGAAGAAAAAGGTTAGTGAGGTAATAGGTCGAGACCGTACGCTTGAAACCGAGCGCTTGCACGAGGAATGGCGAATCGCGTTCAAACGCGTAGCAGGTGGCTTGACTTTGCTTGCTCGCGAGCACCATCCACTCAATGATCTTGACGCTGACCTGTTCCTTGACTGGGGGTTAGAGCGAGCCGGAGACAGTGCCAACTTACGAGCAAATCTTCATCAGCTGTTTGCGACGGCCTGTAGTGTCCTCGGCGTACAGGCGATCATGATCGCGTTCGACGACGCCGATACAGATGCAACTCACGCAATAAATCTGCTGGAGTGCATCCGAAAATATTTGGACACTCCGCAGGTCATGGTGCTGGTGACCGGGGACATGGAGCTTTACTCATTACTAGTCCGGCAGCACTTTGCAAAAAATCTCGCATACAAGTCAGCCGGATCTAATGATGGGGATCGAAGTTTCCTTGAGCAAGATAGGGCCCAGCAATATTCTCGAATGCTTGGTCATCTAGAGGAACAGTATTTACTCAAGCTATTCCCGGTTCGCAGAAGGTTACAACTACTCCCTATGTGGAATCTTCTGCAGCGGGCGACCGAGGGTGGCAATCGTTACCTGATTACCTGTAACGCTTGGCGTGAGTGTCCTAAGGAAGCTCGCGCCCTTGTGGATGAATTGTTATCCCGAGGACTTCGAGTAAAAGCATTGCCAGACATCGACTTATATCGAGAGTTTTTGCTCAAACAGCCTTTGCGATCGGTATTGCAAGTATTGTCTCATTGCGCGCCCTACCTTGCTGGGTCTGCTGAAGAGTCGGGATCTTCGTGGTCTCGCGAACTAACGGAGGCGTTAACTCGAGGGCTTCAAGCGTTAGCGCTAACGAGCCTATACAAGTTTTCTATAGACACAGACGCAATAGCTGTTCGCGAGTTGCCTGCTCTATCTGAAGCGGTTTTTCAGCTATCATTACTAGATGGCGATGTAGATACCGCGGCTTATCTCCGGCCAACCTCTGCGCAGCAAGATATCAAGAACTGCTTTGTAGCGCTCGCGGCCGAAGTGCCCAACTTCACCACTGGTAAGCCAGGAATACTGCTCCGCTATCTTTTCACCGGGCCAGGAAGCGTTACTCTTTACGACCTTGTTCGAAAGCGAAAGGCGAATGATTCGGAAGAGTCGGCAGAAGTGCTTGCTCGGCAATTTCAAAGATTTGTCGGTATTGGTCGTAAGGAAAACGCGTTGGACTGGGCGAGGCACGCGACGGCTATCATTGCTGCGCCCTACGGTGTCAATCCTAAGTTCGGTGTTGTGCGTGTAGGTGTCATCGGACTTAGTCGCAAAAAACCGCCTTCTGCCCAGCAGGATCAACTGACTGCAAAGGCGGCAATCCGTACTGCCCTTGAAAGTGGCTCGGACGATTATTTTCCTGTCTTGGCTTTGGGTCTGGTAGATGTTTCGGGGACAGGAATTCGCACTTATGCATCAATCCTCAACATCGTTGGCCTCATCGAGAGACTGCTCGAATTAGAAGAGCCCAATTTAAATGATATCAAAGCGACTTTAGGACGGTCCTCTCCAACATTAAGCATCTCCTCGCCAGTATGGGAGCCTGGAGGTAATGCTGAGGAGGTACCAGACTCCGGGTCGGACGACATTAGTCTCAACTCCGATAGCCCCCAAGATGGACAACTGAGAGCCTTGGCAGAGGCCTTAGAAAAATGGCTGGCTGATGTAAAGCTACTGTCTCCAAGGGTTTCACCTTCAGGAGTTTTGGTAGGTAAGATCTGGACTCGATTGTTCTTCAGTCTTGAAAAGGCTGCAGATGAGTTGAGAGGGCAGGCTGGCGTGGCTGTAATGATGGAAATCTTCGCCCTTTGTGTAATCAACGCTTTCTTGGTCGAGGAAGCCGACCACCACATGCCAGACAGTACCCAGCTTGAAAGAGGAGGGGCCGCAGACCGAACAAACCCTGTGGAGTCGGCCAGCGCATTCGTAAAAAAACTGATGCGTGTATCCCCATCGCGCGACCACCTCCCACTAACGGCAATCATCGCAACCTGCCCACTGCTGCTCGGTTTACTCAACGTAAAAGAGAGCTATTCTGCAGGCTTAACAAAGCTTTTTCCCGAAGAGCGCCAGACGCAGAGCAACATAGAAGCCTTGCTATGTCCGCCCTCTATTTGGGAGTCGTTCAATCGGATATCCGTTGCTGGGCGGTCAAGGCAGGTACGTGCCGATGGCGGAGATATTGAAGACATCGCAGCTGCGAAGCCTCCGAGGAAGCCCGCAGCTGGTAGAAAACCAAAAACAATTGATTCTGGGGATCCTCAAGACAAACCCATCACGGATGACAAGTAATGAGCGAGCAGGTCAGCTCCGTATCCTCATTGCTAGTATCCTTGCTTTTATCGGATGCTGGTGTCCTGCATAAAGCCTGGCGTGAGCCTTTCGTCTCTCCGTTGCGATGGAGCCAATGGCGGGAAGTCACTTATCTCGCCTACCACCCTTGGGCGGCTCGTTATCCTGACCACGTGTTTGACTCAGCTTGGCGCTCGCTTCAAATCCATCAGCGCGATGATGATTCATCACTGTTAGGTATGCTTCAGCTACTGACGGACGAGTATCTTGAGACCCGTCATGGCGCTATCTATGTTCGACGGCGTCTATTTGGCGCTTGGCAGCAGAGCCTGATCAGCCGCATTTCCAGTGTTCCGCTACACGCGATGGCACGCGTTTACTACGCACGGACGGGATATTTTTCAGCGGATAAGCTCATTCGAAATGCTTCGTTGTCGGACGGCGTATTTCCGCTGCTCCGACCATACGATGCACTTGTTGAAGACTACGTGGCGCGAGAAGGACTTCATGAGTCCCACCTCCATCTCAACGGCAGTACCCATGCAGAGGTTTGCTGGCTGCGTGCAGTACGGTCTCCTAAGGCAGAAACTAACCAGTTTGTTCGCGCATGGACTGAGGGGAAGAACTCTCTACGCGTGCGAGAGCTTGTTGGGCAGGTAGATCCGAACTTAAACCCTACCGAATTCTCTCGCCAACTTCGAGCGGCTGCCGTACTACGGGCTTGGTTGGTCGCAGCTTCCTCCGGAGTGATTGACCGACATACCCTCCTCCCGTATGACTGCGAGGCGTTGTGCTCTGACGACGAAAATGTGCTTCCTCCCGCACTTCATGACTTCTCGCTTGATTTGACGGCGAAAACGACTGTCTTGGACGAAATCCGTTGGCAGTCGATGCTTCTAGAGAGGCTCTATCGGTTTCCGAGCGTTCAGTTGGAGCGCATGTTTCACTGCTACCTGTTACTTCAGAACCAATACTATCGGCTCATGGTCCAGGGCGAGACTCAGTTTGGTTTTGACCAGTTCCAAAAATTCACTCTTACTGATCTTCGTGAACCGGCTGAGAAAGATTATCTTCATCGTTTTCGGGCAATGCATGGCGGTAACCCGACCGTTAGCAGGACCGGATACCTTGAGGGGCGATTTGCCCCTAAAGATTCATTACCTAAAACCTACAAGCTTGTTCATGCAATTTTGAGCGGGTATTGGCGTTATCTATGCGAGGTCACTGGATGGAAACCCTCATCGCAACAGGCCGGATCTCCGTTGAGCTGGCTGCTACACGAGCTTGAATGCTTCTTTCAGGCCCCCGAGATCCGCCATCGCTCCATCCACCGCCTCGCGCTGGTCGCCCATTTCATCAAGCAGCCTTGGTCACCGCAACCGGCGAATAAGGCGGGGCCGTATCGTCATTTCGAATTAGAGACGAAACTACGGCAGGCAACAGGCGTGTTGTTAGCTGCGATTTCCAGATGGCCGCGGCTCAAGACTTGGATTCGCGGCATTGATGGTGCTGCCAACGAACTTCATGCACCCCCAGACCCCTTTGCTCCTATCTTCCGGGCATGTCGACGAGCCGGGCTTACACATCGAAGTTTCCATGCGGGCGAAGACTTTCCGCATCTACTCTCTGGGTTGCGCTACATGTGGGATGCACTGGAACTGCTCGATCTGAGGGACGGGGATCGCATCGGCCATGGGACCGCAATGGGAATCCGTCCAGCATTGTGGCTGGAGCGGATGCCTAGCAAACTCAGCATCACGCGTGGAGACTGGATGCTTAGCGTGCTGGCTGCCTGGCAGTTGCTTCGTGACGCGCCCGCCATGCACATGCAGGCCGGACTCCTTCATCGAGAACTGGAAGCTGTTGCATGTGAGGTGTTCGGCGAGTGGATAGGAGGGACACGGTTGGAGCGCGCAATGTCGCTCAGAGGTCTTAGTTCAACCGAAGTGCATAAATTTATTGAACACCAAAGCAATTGGGTCGACCACTCCCTGAATGACCACTGGCGAGCTGAGGCGGATCTTGTGGAAGAGGTAGGTCGTAACCGGAGAGAGGATCTGCTGCTTTTATGGCGTTGGTTGAGTGATTCTGGTCCCTTAAAACGCTCGCATGAACTCATCGAAAGAAGAACTGACTTCTTGGATGAGTCCACTTACTTGCAGTTGCAACAGTCTCTGATGCGCCATGTCGCCGAGCGAGGTGTACTCATTGAGACTCTACCTACGAGTAATGTTCGGATCAGTCAGTATCATGCGTTCAGAGAGCATCATGCTCTACGATGGATGCGGGTGCCCGGTCATTTACAAGAGGGGGATCCGGAGATCATGGTCTGTCTAGGCTCTGATGATCCTGGCATTTTTGCTGGCGACTTGGAGTCGGAATTCCATCAGCTTTATTGTGCGCTACGGAACGAAGGGATCAGTGACTCTGATGCGCTAGGAAGGCTTTCTACTATCAATGAGCGCGGGCGCATTTATCGGTTTCACGATCGTTCGCTTGCTTGAGCAGCAGTTGTAAAAAATTAGAAGTCGCGGGCATGCTGGCTCTCGTTCTTTCAAGTCAGGGCAAGAATGCTTGAAGACCCATTTGATGAGCTGCATCCTACGATCTAGTTCAGAAATATGACCGTATCAGGGGCCGAAAATCTGCATTAGTAAAACTCTAATTTGACAATGCTAGTCAGGCTGCCTGTCGGCACGCCAGCTTAATCAGGGAATGAGAAAGTATGAGTGACTATTTTAGCGATCGAGAGAATGGGCCTGTTCCCCGTGTGGATCAGAGTATTTCGCCCGTCGTCTGGGCGGGTCTTGTAGCCCTGGTCCATTCGCTGATACGCAGGGGGGCGCTTGCCATGCGATTCCCCGAGCTATGCCCAGACGGAAATATGCCTTGTGGTGTAGATGAAAATGCGTTGGCTGATAGCGTACGTGCTGAAATTCCTGGTTTTGTCTGGCCCTTGAAAACGTGCCAGGAGGCTGCGGACGGCTACTCAGACCCTGTCCCATTTGCCCCGAATACATTGCTGATTTTGGATTTCGTTGAGTTTGTCTATGCGAACGTTGCTATGCCTATCGTCCGTGAGCACCACAGCTACTATCGCCATAACCATCTCAGTTTTAACGAAGGAGAGGGGCAGGTAGAATTCGTCTCTGCTGTGAACAGGCTTTTCGCTCGCAATGGTGTTGCTTACGAATTGATGAGGGATGGGCATGTTAATCGTGTGTTACCACCTGTAATTGGAGAGGTGATAGCACGTTTTTCGCTCAGAACTGGGGATCTGATTCTGGACAATATGCTTTCGGAGAGCTGCGCTAAATTTACCGATCCTGATCCGTTGATCCGTCGTGAAGGACTCGAGAGGTTATGGGATGGTTGGGAAAGGCTCAAGTGTCTGGCAGATGCAGAGAACAAAAGAAACTCTATAACCTTAATACTCAATCGGGCATCAAATGAGCCAGTATTTCGTGGGGTTCTTGAGGTCGAAGCTAAGGCATTAACCGATATCGGGAATAGCCATCTCATTCGGCACTCAGAACCTACACAGACGCCAGTGGTAGATACAGATCACGTTGATTATCTTTTTCATCGAATGTTCGCACTTATACAGTTGCTGATTCAGAAAAATCGTACCACATGAGCAGGGTCTAAACAGCACATTACAGAAGAGCGTTCCCAGTATTTCTATGGTGACCAAGCGGTGACCGTTCGCTAGCAACCGGCAAATATTTCGTTTTAAAGTGATAGCTTTATACCTTGGAATTAGGAGCATGTGCAGGCAATAGTGCGTAATATTTTTTCTCATCTACTGATTACCTGATCTTGGTTAAATCTACGTAAATGCATATCCAGATGCTGTCAAATATCAGGTACAGCGGCTGAATAAATGTAGGAAGCGCACGGTTCCAACGCTCGAGGAGATTGCTACAGATGCTGCATGCTTTTACACACAAAAAATCGTCTCTCCATCGTCGATACTTGGCCAGAAAGCAACGTGAACCAGACGAAGACCGGGTGACCCAGGAGGATGAGGTTACCTCGACCGTTCTCGGAACACTTGAGTTTTTGCCAGAGTCCTCTGTAGCAGTCTTTTGGACTTACCTTGTAACTTTTCATGCCCCTTCATTCGATCTTCCAGTAGGTGACGCAACAGGCGTCTCGATGCGCTTCTGGCCTAGTCGGGGAAGACTCCAGCCCGATCTGCTCGTTGAGCTCAGTTGGGGGCAAGAGACTCGCCTGCTACTCGTTGAGATTAAGTGGCGATCAGACCTGAGCGGAGAAGATCAACTGCACAAGCAGTGGCTCTCGTTCCTTTCTTTCGAGGAAAGGGCAAAGGCTCTACACATTTTCATTGGAATAGAAACGGCTGAAGGTATCAAAGCGCGGGCACGCAAAGACGTCTGGCATGGGCGACTTCTTCTGCTGTCCTGGATGCAGGTACTTAACACTGTCCACCTGATTCGTAACGCCGACTCGCCTCAGCTTCATTCCTGGGCGCGGCACGTTACGCATTTTCTCCGGCTCGTCGGAATTGCTCCCTTCATGGGCTTCCAGCGATTGCCCTCACCAGGACTGCCTTTCCATGGGCCGCAAATATTCTGGAAGGGCACTCACGGCGTCGTCCGCTTACTCGCGCCGGATGTTCCAGGAAGCGCAGATAAATCGATCTTTTTCAATACTGATGAATAGGGAAATCCCGATGCTAGGCAGCAAGATCTCCGCATGTTTCGACTTCGTGGCGAAGGTGGGACAAGAAGTGGAAAACCTCTCTGACATCATTGTAGAAGAGATGACGCGTGCGTTGACAAATACGCCGCTCGTTGAGAAGTATGGAATTTTGAAGTGGAATTTTGATTACCGTCACTGCGATAACGATTGGATCTGTACCGATGTTATCTGTGACGTGCCGCTTATCGTTAAGCCCAGGCGTAAACCGGAGATGTACCTAGGATTCCAGATCAGCCTGTTAGGGTCAGGTATGGACACCGGCGGTAACAGAGACCCGCTGGTACATGTTTTTTGCTGGAGAACAGGGCCCGCTTCCATGAAGGACAGCCCAATGGCGTTCCCCCTTGAGCCCGACGAGCAGATACTTGAGGGTGAGTCACTGTTCGTATTCGGGAACAAGAATGGGTCTCCTCGCTCCTGGGCGTTTACGATTGCGCTCACTGATGTCAATACGATTGAGGATGTCAGAAAAAAGATCATCAGACCGATGCGGCTGCTTCTGCTTGGGTCGACGGCACGAGAGGCTCTGACAGGTGATATAGGGGGCTTGATCTGCTACGACGAAATTGCGGATAAGCCTGGAAGTTACTCCATTTGTGTTGTTGAGGCTTAGAAGGCTGCGCCCTTTGTGTTGAGGAGCGGCGCCGTTCACCGCAACATCTGCAGAAGATAGAAATCCGGTGAGAGATGAGATCAGCGTCCACTGTGGTACGCATTAGGGCTTTTCAAGCCACCCAGAACTCGGGGTGTATACGTGGTGGTATACCTTCAAAAATAAATCCGTAGCAGCCGGCCCTGTGAACTGCTGGATGTATACACAGTTCACCACTTCGGTGTAGAGTGGTGTTTGAATTTTGCAGGTATCCATTTTATGTCAATACAGAGAAGACGACAGGACGCTGGCGCTCACGAGCGCAGTGTTCGCGCATCGATTAGCTTTCCTGAAGAGCAGTACTCAGTGCTGGAAAAGATCGCGGCAGAGCACCGGGTCTCGCTTGCATGGGTGGTGCGAGATGCCGTTGATGGCTATTTGAAGGCGCGCTGGCCACTTTTGGCACAGGGTGGCAGTTCTGAAGACAAGAAATTTGATGTGGGGCAAAGTGAATAATATTTTTGAGAAAGATGGGGAAGAGATCCGAGTTCTTTCTTTATTTTCCGGATGTGGGGGAATGGATTTCGGTATTGAAGCCGCCGGAGGTCACATCGTTTTTGCGAATGACATCCTTAAAGACGCCTGCAAAACGCTGGAAAAGTATTTTCCTGATACCGATGTGAGAAATGGCGATATATCGCAGATCCTTGCATTTCCGAATGCCGACGTCGTCGTTGGCGGGTATCCGTGCCAATCATTCTCTATGGCCGGAAATAGGGATCCAAAGAAAGATGAGCGCACTAACCTGTACAAACAGTTCTTACGGGTAATCAGTCTCGTCCGTCCTAAATATTTCGTGGCGGAGAATGTTTCTGGATTGAAGCAGTTGGGTGCAGGAAGTTTTCTGGAGGAACAAGAGACGGCCTACCGGCAGGAAGGTTATATCGTAAGTCATCATCTTATAAATGCTAAAGCATATGGCGTACCTCAATCACGCAAGCGTCTAATTATTGTCGGAGTAAGAAAGGATCTAAATCAAGTTTTCGAATTCCCTCAGGAAACGCATGGCAAAGCAACCAAAAAAAACTCTGAGTTGAAGCCTTATGCATCTCACGGTGATGTCATTTCGGATCTCCCCCTATGGCCAGAAGGTGAGTTCTATGAGCGTCCGCATGATCCAGAAGGTCACTTTTCGTGGTATTTCATGTCCCGTAACCGAAAAGCCAAGTGGAGTGAGCCAGCCTATACCGTGGTAGCTAATTGGCGGCACGTAACATTGCACCCAGCAAGTCCAGTTATGAAGCTTACTTGGTCGAATCTAGCGGATGGCTGGAAACAAAGATGGGATTTTTCGGATGAGTATGAGCACCTAGAAGCCGACCCTACGCGGCCGATACTAGAGTTACCAAGACGTCTCTCTTGGAGAGAGTGTTCTCGTATTCAGACATTTCGGAACGATTTTGAGCCAGTTGGCGATGTAGATTCTAAGTTTACTCAGATAGGTAATGCTGTACCTCCAATGCTTGCTGAAGTGATCTTCAAGCATCTTTTCACCGGAGCCGGTTTGAAGAGTACTGTATAGAAACGTATTTAAGGGAAGGGCGCTGGCTGGAATTGAAATCCCTCGTTGTCAGCGACGACGCAAGTTAGGTCATTACTTATAGGGTCACAGCAGTGCCAAAAATTGCATTACAGCTTGTCAGTACCGTAGTGTCCGCTTCTGAAGCCGCAAGAAATGAGGCTCAATTGCGGCATGAGCTGGAAGGCGCTCTTAAGAAGGCATGCGAGGCTCGGAATATCCCATGGACGCCTTTCCAGTTAGAACGTGCGCTTAAAGAGGCTGGAAAGCCTACTAAATTTGCTGATGTAGCTCACGGTGCGGTGGTTATTGAATATGAGCCTCCAAAGTCGTTTGTGGGGCGTCTCAATAGCAAAGCTAAGCATGCTCGTAACCAAGCAGAGGAATATGCTGTACTAATTTCGGCCGAAGAAGGACGCCGTTTAGAAGAATATGTATTGGTGATATGGGATGGATCTCATATCAGCTTCGGCCGCTACGATGAGATGCGTCCGAACTGGGGAGCTGTAGTTCCTTTCGATATCATGGCCGCGAATCAGTTATTGGATTTGCTGGAGCAGGATGGCCGTCCTCTCGTGCACCCTCAGCTCTTACAAGCATTGGTAGGGCCTGACTCTGATAACGGAATTGCACTAATTCCGGAGTTATATGCAAGCATATGTCAGGCAGAGTTAGATTCTCAAGTCTCTAAGACAAAAATGTTGTTCACTGAGTGGCGTCGGTTGTTTAGCCAAGTTGTCGGATTTCAACCTGCAAATATGAAATCACTGCTTGCCCGGCAAGAAATATCTCATGATCAGCCTTATGAAGAGAATCCAGCCGCCTACCTTTTTGCACTCAGTACCTATATTGCGATTATTGCAAAAATTGTAGCCGCGTGCGCTCTTCCACGACCTAGTCAGGATATTTTGGACTCAACCGTACCAGTAGTGGAGCGACTGCGTTCAGTTGAGACGGGGGAGCTATTTGAGCACTCTGGTATTCTTAATATGCTCAGTGGGGATTTTTTCGCCTGGTACTTAGATGACACTTGCTGGAGTCGTTATAAACCGCACCTAGAAGCTTTATTTGGAAAGCTCTCTGGTGTGGATTTTACTATTGCTAAAAAACATCCTAATACAACGCGGGACCTATTTAAGGGGATATACGAGCGCTTTATTCCTCGCGAAGTTCGTCATGCACTCGGCGAGTTTTATACGCCTGATTGGCTCGCTGAACATGGAATGGATCTGATTGAATGGAATACTAACGATGCGCTTACAGATCCAACATGTGGTTCTGGCACGTTTTTGTTAGAGGCGCTTCGTCGTAGGCGGTTGGCATACGGCGACAGCTCCACCGCCAGGTCTTTGCTTGCTGGGTTACATGGTATTGATCTAAATCCGTTGGCTGTACTCGCTGCTAAGGGGTCTTTAGCGGTATTTCTTTCTACGTTTTTAGATCCTGCTGATCCCATCCGTTTACCAGTCTACCTTGCCGATGCTATCAATCCCGCACGAGTCAGTAGTGGCCTGTTTCCTAGTTACAGTTATGTCATGCAAACTGAATTGGGCCCAAAGGAGTTTTCAGTACCAGAAGCGATGATTGGTCATGCTGAGTTTTTTAGGGTTTTTGCAAAAATCAGAGGATTGATTGATGCTGACGTTACCGCCGTAAAGATAAGTAGCGCGATTCGAGCTGATCTGGAAAGCATGGGGCTAGACAGTCATGATATTCAAACCGTGGAAGCAACCGTTTGGAATCTAGTGTCGCTCCATGAGCAGGGATGGAATGGAATTTGGTGCGCTATTCTGGCGGATCGTTTTGCAGCGGGAGCCATTCCTCCATCGAGTCATGTCTGTGGTAATCCCCCATGGGTGAAATGGAGCAACCTTCCAGAAGAGTATGCCAAAACAATACAGTCGCAATGTAAGCAACTTGGCGTTTTCAGTAACGATAAGTGGGTTGGCGGAATTGAAGCAGATATTTCAACTATAGTTACTTATCAGGCAATATATCATTATTTGGCTCCTTCAGGACGACTTGGTTTCTTTCTACCTGGTTCGGTATTTACAACGCCATCCAGTGCGGGATTTCGGAAGTTTTCAGTCGGTCCCAATCGTGTAAACTGCAAGGTATTGTTAGTAGAAGACTTCGATGCTATCAGTCCATTCGATGGCGTGACCAACATGCCGCGTTTTTTAGCATTGGAACGGGACGCACCTACAGTTTATCCAGTGCCATATCGTATTTGGACGACTGGTGGGGTAGCGGTATCCACGCTTCGGCGGTCAACGAGTGCAGAGGAGTTTCGCCAGGCTGCAACTCGGATCGACCATACGGCGGTTCCAGTGCCGGGTGGGGAAGGGGGCCGTCCATGGCTTACGGGAACAGAAGAGCAGCAAATAGCATTTTCAAAAGTGTTTGCTGGAGCGGAGGGCGTATACCAAGCTCACAAGGGGGTAACGGCAGACCGCAACGGTGTGTTTTGGGTTTATGAAACAAACTCGTGTGATGAGAGCACAGTTACGGTGCGAAATGCAGCGACGATTGGTAAAACAAAAGGCATTCCTGAAATAACCGCTCGCATTGAGTCCGAACATCTTTTTCCTCTACTTAGAGGGCAGGGACTAAAACCATTTTGCGCAACACCAGACCAAGAATTGCGTATTGTTGTTCCTCAGCGTGGGATGCATGGGGATCCCGAACTACCAGTTAATGCCCCATTAGTTTTCAAGTTTTTAAATCGCTTCAAATCCCACCTAGAAGGTCGTTCAAGTCTTAAGCGCTTTCAAAAAGGGCAGGCATTTTACTCGTTGTGGAGCACAGGCCCATATACGTTTTCGCCTTATAAAGTTTTATGGCGAGAGATAGGTAAAACTTTTGCCGCTGCGTATGTAGGGAGTGTTGACACCGGTTTCGCGGGTCAAAAAATAGTGATACCTGATCACAAACTCTATTTTATTTCTACCGAAACGGAAGGGGAGGCTGCATATTTAACAGGGTTTCTAAATGCTCCCGTGGTTTCTAGTGCTGTTTCAGCCTATGCATCTAGGCTAAGTTTGGGGGTTAGTGTTGCTGAATATATTAATATCCCGCGTTATGATGAGGGGAATAAAGATATTACAGCTATTCGAGAATTGGCTATGGGTATAACTGAAAGGTTAGGCAGCGCAACGTCTGATGAGCTTTTTTCTTTAGATTTTCACGTAAAGTCTTTGTTGAGGTTTTAAGATTTAAACACCTGGCTAGCGAATTTTAAGGGAGTAACTTAAAATAAAGGCACGGAAAAAACCGTGCCTTTGTGTTAGTTGGTTCCGACCGGTTTTTCGTTTTTGTCATAGCAAATCGGATACTCACAGTGCCCGCCAGCATTGAGTATTTCTAGTTCGTAGACCGCTGGCAAGTATTGTTTTAGCTCTGCCTTGGGGATTTTCTTGCCATTGATGGTGCATTCATCATCTGCACGCGGGTTGCACCAGGCTTCTTTCACTTCGATGGTCTTTGTAGGTGTTGTCATTGGTGTTTTTTCGATCTGCGACTCTTCATCGACCAATGAGCCATTTGCTGCATTCGCATCCAGTGAGTAGGCGTCAATAGAGTCTTTTACGCTTGTATTACTGATGCCATGATCAAGTAGGAAGTTTTGGAGTGTTGTACGAGCTTGGGCGTAAGTAACCTCTTTTCCTTTTTTGTTCGGCCCACCATCCATGCGATAGGCTATCGGATAGCCATCTTCGCTTTCATAAATGTAATAGTAAATTGAAAGACTAAAGCTTAGGTCCTGACCGTACATGCCATAGATGCCTGAGCCATTAGATGCACGGCAAGTGCCTCGCACACATTTACCGCTAATGTGGTTGCTGAAGGTAACGTTACGCTGTTGTTGTGCATTCCACTGAATAATGTTTCTTGGAATGCTAAACCACGTGCAGCGATAAAATTTTGCCCCGTACTGATTTTTGGCCTCCGCACAGGGTATGGCATACGGCAGGTCGTTCATGGTTTGTTCATTTGGTAACATGGGCGGATACATGTACCCATAGTCGACCTCGGCTTGAGCATTTATGGAGAATGCGAGGGCAAGACAGCTGGTTGCTTTAAGTATGATTGACTTTAATTTCATTTTTTAAACTCTCAAGTATGTGCTGTGGCGCTAATTAATACTGTCGTCTGTTATTTTTTATAGATGACTTTTAGTTTTTTATTGATGTAGTCTTTTATTATTTCGTAGTCGGGGTTGTAGGTGGCGAGAGTATGACCAGTGCTGACCACGGTAGCCGCGGCGGCTAGAGCGACGCTGATGGGGAGAGATGCCGCTCCAATGACAGTGCCCAATATACCGCCTTGAGCTATAGCGCCTTTCAGGTCGACTTTTACTCGGCACTTTAGATCTAGGCTTTCTATCTTTTTTTCGATAATTGCTACGCTCTTAGTGAATTGGCCTCTTAAGCCTACAACCTCAAAAGACTTTTTGGCTTTTAGAAACGTTTCTATTTGAGATTCGTTTAATCCATTTACTGTTGAAAGAGACATATTTTCAGATTCTCTGTATTGGGAGTAGGAAGGCCCTCTGCTAGCTCTGCTCTACATCGCAGAAATGTCAAAAAAGGGTCGTAAATACCGTGGTCGTTAAAGCATCATAGCGCGACGATTTTCGCCATGGCAAGAATCTCTGCGACTCACGATAAAGACGGCGACCTAGTACAGCTTGGTGCGGCGGTACGCGCACGAAGACTAGGGCATACGCTGTCGCAAGAAGCCTTGGCGGATGCTGCCGGGATCGACCGTTCTCACATGGGGAAAATAGAGCGAGGGGAGAGGAACGTTACCTTTTTGAATATCCTTCGGATCGCGACTGCTTTGCACTGCAAGCCGTCAGATTTGCTCATCGACGCAGGACTATGACCGTTCATTAATCAGCGGTTTGTTTGCGTACGCCGTTCTTAATTCCTGGATCTACCCATTCTTTGCGTAGTTCAGTTGGGTAGGAAGGCCGGATCTAAACGGTTCCCATAAAACATAAAGCGCCCAGCCATGAGGCACTGGCTGGGCGGTTTTGGTGTGGGAAACGGTTCAGGCCGCGAGGCGTAGAGCCGCATCCAGTGCCCTCTGCTTAATGACTGCACCTTGTCCAAACCATGCCGAGTCCATCCGGTACTCAGAGCTCCTTGCCCGCCGCTCGTGATCGACATATTCGGTCACGGCGTTGAGCAGTCCCCATGCGGTGCCTTTAGCAGACTGCAAGGTTGAGCCTCGGCCTTGTCCTTCATACAGGCTTTGTACTTTTCGTAGTGCTCTTTCGTTCGGTATTACTTCAGGAATGGGGCTGTTAGCAGGGGTGTCGCACAGCACGCTGAGGAAGAAACTCATCGCTTCCGGCCACTGCACCCTGCGCTCTGCAAGCATGTGCATTCGATGCATGAATTCGTCCCACTGTGATACCGCGATACCCAACTGCTTCTTTACCGCCTGTGGATCAAACCGAGTACTGTGCGGAACCTTGATAGCGCGGCTTGCCCCATCCAGGGCAATAGTCAGTGTGTTGTTGCAGACGACTCGAACGGTGGTGGGTGTGGCGGTGGTAGCTAACGTTCCGTCGCACGAGGTTGCCAGTAGCAAATAACCATTCACTTCATCATTACCCGCCAACGCTGCGGTTTGCCCTGTCCGCGCCAACGCCCAGAACTTACGACCTCCTTTCAACACTCCCGCAGTTTCCAGCTCATACCCGGAGACCTCAGTGAGGTCGCGGTAAAATTCGAGCACATCGCGAGGCTGCACTATTTGGTAGCGCTGTGAGACTACTGAAAGCGCTGCTTTGGTGTCAGAGCGGTAAAGGACCTTCTGTTCTGGGAATGTATAAATTGATCCCAGGTTACCTACCGTGTTGGCCTTGAAATGGACGGGACTGTCTTCTATACGCCAGTTCATACCGGCTTCTTTCTGCCAGACCTCAATAGGTTGCTTGGGTGAAAGTGCGTAGCCGAGCCCATGCCATGGCGTTTCACCGACATAAGCCATTTGTTCGATTAGATGTGCCATTAGGTTTTTCCTTGTTTGACAGGCGAGCGCGAACGCTGCTGGGATATCAGTTGTCTTGAATTGCTTCGACTGTGTGTGAAGCCTTCACGGATGTTGCAGGCAAGTGCATCTTGAAAGAACAGTTACAGTGACTGCATCGGTAGGAGTCGAAGACGTTGCGATCAATTAATGCTCCGATCCTCGCTCCCGCGATACATCCGGCTGCGCCGCTTGCGAATGCCGCCATAATGGATGAGGCCAGCCGGTCTAATGCTGTGGTTAGCCCGCCTGTTGGGTTGCCAGCGATCAAAATAATATTGGCGCCGATTGTGGTAGCGGATAATCCTTTGAGCACACCGCTCACGCCACCGATGGCGGCACCTGCGTTCTTGGCTGTAGCTTGTTGTGCGACGGCTGATGACCCGCAGCTTGGGCATTCAATCATTTTTTAGACCTCTAAATAATTATCGGTGTCAAGGATGTAGTCGTTGCTCAAGTGTTATGTATGGTTAAAAATGTTTCGAATTGATTCTTGGTGTCGGCGAAGAGGACCGAAGTTAGTTCTTTCTGAAAAAAGAACTAACATTTCAAACGAGGGAACTAACATTTCATGGCCGGGAACCAACTTTCTGTACTGGAAGGTAGGCTAGTGCATGCCTCAGTCCGGTAGTGGCTCGGTCGTCAATTGAAATCTGGTTTAGCACCTGGGAATTTTTTACTGGGTGCTAAGTCGAGTGAATGCGGGAAGAAGATCTTTTACCGTTGGGGCTCATTGAAACCCGAGGGTACCTACCATGCAGCGAGATTCGGCAGTACATCCTAGTGTTATTAGACTCAAGCAGCTCTCAGTTAGGGTGGGGCTGTCACGGTCAACTATTTATGATCGGATCAACCCAAGATCTTCGCGATATGACGCAACGTTCCCTAAGCCTTTTAAATTGGGCAGCTTTGCTGTGGGGTGGCTGGAGGAAGATGTGAGCGCTTGGCTACAGCGATGCGTCAGCGTTTCTTATAATGGTTCTAATTCGAGCAGCCACAAGCACTAACTTTCATTTTCCTATGGGGTCATATCTCCAGCGTGCTGTGCTGTTGTTTATCTAATTCGCTGGGTTGGCCGGGGCAAGCAGAGAGCTTGAATATTGGTATCTATGTTATATCTAGAATAGTATCTCTAGTGTCTATATTCAATGTCTATACCTAATACCCATCTTCAATGCACGCCGTGATAGAGCATGGGTCTGCACACGCAGTATGGGGTGGTGGGTGCAATAGTGGCTTATTGTTAGTTGAGTGCTCTATGTGAGGAATGATTAGAGTGCCTGTCAATATAAGGTGAGTGCATGAGGTTTGATGAAGAGATAGAGTTCTATTTTGAACATGAGTCGTACATGTATGCGGACATCAACGGTGAGACGGTTGAGCAGTATACCGATCAAGCGTTATTGGCGAGTGATATCCGTTCAATTGTGAACGTAATGTTGCGTCTGAAGGCCTGTGAGAAGGGGTTGTTTCTGCCTCGCACGACGGCGATGTCTAAGCAGAAGAAGGTCAGAGTGTTGGAGCAGGACTGTCTAAGCTTACTAAAGGTGGATTTTGGGATGATCAAAGAGGTTTACCCCTGTCATGAGTTTAATCCGCTGTTGAGAGTCTTTATGAAGTACTTTGTTGGAGTGGAGCTGAAAACAGATGTATATAGGGTTGAGTTGCTTCAATCTGATGAGTTATCCCTGCTCCATGACTTAATAGAAAAGGTTAAGCAGGAAATTCGTGGGGTGGAGTTTCAAACTGATCTGAAAGGGTTTAGCCGGTCTGCCAATAAAAATTATAAAAGCCTAGTTGGATATATTGAGTCGCTGTTTGTGCGTTACGCTAGGATGCTAGTGATTCGTGTTGATTTCACCTATCGCAGCCAGTACTGCGTTCCTCGAGGAGAAACCGCTATCACCCATGCCGAAGCCAGGAGGCATCGCGAAGCCTTAATGAAGTATCTCAGGAGCCCTAAGTCACCGGGTGTTGTAGGGTATGCTTGGAAACTGGAATATGGTCTTGATAAGTCCTACCATTATCACTGTTTATTGTTTTTGAATGGGACTGATCATCGAGAGGATATCGTCATTGCCAAGCTTCTGGGGGAACACTGGGTAGAGACGGTGACTGAAGGGAAAGGAATTTATTATAACTGCAACAAGAACAAAGCGGCGTTTGAAAAGAAAGGGATCTTAGGGGTTGGCATGATTAGCCATCATCAGGCCGGTCTAAGGGCTGGGCTAAACCTTGTGGCGGCGTATCTGACCAAGCCGGATTACTTCATCCGGATGATCGCACCTGACGGCGGCAGGTGCTTCGGGAAAGGAGGGCGGGTATCTCCCAAGGAAACAAACCGGGGTAGGCCAAGAAAGCAGCCTGAGGCGTTACCAAGTGAATAACCTATTCGCTAGTGCCCAGAAAGGCTGCGCGGCATGCGGAGCCATCTTCTTTCATCCAGTCTGTCATGAGGTTAGTAAGATTGGAGGGAGTGAGATTCATGCTTGAATTTTTATTTAGTTTTACGGCTTCATCGTAAAGCCAATTCGCGGCGTCTCGCTCCTTTTTCCAGCCCCCTTCAGGCCGATGTGAGCTGATTAAAGCCGCTATTTTGTCTTTGTTATTTTTGCTGCTCTCTGAGCGTCCTCGGCCCCCTCTATTAATTCGAGGAAGGGTCAATCCACTGGCATATCCTTCGAAGTGGCTAGCGTGACAGATAAGTTTCGAAGCACTAGCGATGGAGCCATTTTGACATTCAAAGTCAAATAGTAGAAGGTAGGTGAGTGCGATGAGAGTGTTTTCTCGCTCTGGGTGAGTTTGCGAGTCGAGTTCACTCTTCGTCCATTGAGAGGTATTCTGGTTTTTGCACGTTTCTCCCGTTTTGACTTGGGCTTCTATGCTATTTTTGATGTGGTTATAATCGTCGCCAATGGAGTGTGTTATTAGGTAGTACAATGACTCTTCTATCCTGAGCCTTTCGTTCTTCCAATTAGTGTGTAGCTCTTCTTTTAGTTGCTCTAGCTCATGCAAGGCTTGAGCCAGATTTTGCGAAGAATTTTTCATGTCGACGCCCTGAAGGTGCGGCTTGATATAATGGTGTTCAGACTTCGAGATTACTGCTGAACGTTCGATTGAGGAAAGCTGCCCAATCATTCATGAGCAGTCGGCGGTTATCAAGAAAGTCTGAACGAGAGTATGCCCCTTCAGTCTGATCGCGTTCATCATGCGCCAGTGCCATCTCGCAAACCTCGCGAGGATGCAGGGGCATTCACCAGGCCAGTCACGAAACGAAGACCGGAAATCGTGCCTGGTGATTTGCACGTAATTTATGTCATGCAAAATTGTGCGTATTGCGTTAGCGGACTACACCCCCGCTGTCATTGATCGCGGACATAGAAAGGCTCCCGGTAGCAGCTTCCTGGATATGCTCGCTCCACCATTTCATCATTGGCCTGCGGCGCTCTATGTAATCTGCCCGATTATAGGCGCTACGCACCTCGTCCTTGTCCACGTGAGCCAGGGCAACTTCGATTAGCTCAGGATCCCAGCCGTGTTCGTTGAGGATGGTACTGGCCATTGAGCGCATGCCGTGGCTAACCAAGCGGCCTTCGAAACCCATGCGCTTCAGAGCCATATTGGCTGTTTGGCTGTTGCAATGAGTACGGGGATTGCGATCCGCCGGGAAGACATGCTCGCGGTGCCCGCTAAGGGGCTTTATAGCCTCTAGGAGCCCCAAAGCTTGTTCTGTGAGTGGGATGATGTGGGTCCGGCGCTTTTTCATCCGTTCAGGCGGTATCGTCCAGATTTTCTTGCCGATGTCGATATCTGCCCATCGTGCGGTGGCTGCTTCTGAAGGGCGAGTCATGGTGTGAAGTTGCCACTCAATCAAACAGCGTGTGGTCCTTTTGATACTGGCGTTGGCCACCGTCACCATTAGCTCATTGAGTTCGTTTGGCGCAAGTGCTGCCATGTTCGTCTTCTTGGGTTTCTTGAAGACAGAGCGAATTCCGCTCAGTGGATTCGAGTGAATCAAGCCGGAATTCACGCCATAAGTCATGATCTCGTTAAGACGCTGGCTCAGTCGCTTCACGGTCTCAAGACTGCCTTTGGCTTCAAGCGGTCTGAGCAGTTTGATAGCCGCCGGAGCAGTGATCGCTGAGATTGGGGTGGCGGCCAAGTCGGGAAAAACGTGCAGCGTGAGCGATCGCCAGATGTCTTCAGCATAAGCAGTAGTAACCGAGTCTTTCTTGAGCTCGAACCAAGCGGTGGCCACGTTTTTAAAGGTATGTTCAGTAGTCGCTCTTAACGTTTGCCGATCTTCGTCACGCTTCGCCTTCGGATCAAGGCCTTGCGCCACCAGCTCCCTGGCCTCTACCGTCCGTTTCCTGGCTTGAGCCAAACTCACCTCCGGAAACGTACCAAGGCCCATATTGATCCGCTTCTTGGTGGCTGGGTGAATGTAGTTAAAATTCCAGAGCTTTGAGCCATTAGCCCTCACTCTCATCTGGAGGCCGTCGCCATCAGTGAGGATGTAGTCTTTTTCCTTTGGTTTCGCTGCTTTGACTTTGACGTCTGAAAGTCGAGTGGCTTGGGCACCCATGAGAATCTCCGATACTGCATGTATTCCAAAAAATAGCAGTCGTGGGCTTGGAATACCACGTGGAATACACGAATTGTAGGATGTGCTCAGATGCCATCGGACCCCGTCGGACCTGAATCCCCTGTATTTGCTGGATTTCAGGCACAAAAAAAGACGCCCTTGGACGTCTTTAGATGATTAAGTGGTGGAGCCGGGGGGATTTGAACCCCCGTCCGCCAGTACTCTGCTGTCGGTACTACATGCGTAGCCGTGTCTATTAAGTTAACCCTCAGCGACCCGACG
>Ga0265296_1002080_pt1 | contig 20964 bp, 14 predicted proteins | sample MunlanPumphouse1_FD_189073 | JGI IMG/M metagenome (GOLD analysis project Ga0265296, IMG submission 189073) | Groundwater microbial communities from a municipal landfill in Southern Ontario, Canada - Pumphouse #1 | ecosystem: Environmental > Aquatic > Deep subsurface > Groundwater | place... | reverse complement strand
GTCTGGGAATCGTGGCCGCGGCTTGGGCCTTAATGATTGTTATTCAAAAGTTCTTCAACATTACCATCCTGGGCAACCAGATTAATATCCCAAGACCTGAGTAACAAAAAGGGGGCTTTTATGAACCAAGGTGAATATTTAGCGGCCAAGAATTGGGTTAATGAGGGTTGTTCAACTGAGGTAACACCCACAGGAGGCGGACCAGTTGTCGAGGTAGCTACCTTAAAAGGTTTTGAATGTGTTTTTGCCAATATTTTAAATGTCGTTATCCGTTTGGCCGGACTGGCTCTTTTAGTAATGCTCTTCATGGGTGGTTTTAAATATCTTACCGCCGGCGGAGATCCGAAAAAAACCCAAGCAGCGCAACAAACGATTACTTACGCCTTTTTAGGTTTAGCCGCGATTATCGGCGCCTGGTTTATCTTCCTTCTTATTAAAACTTTTACCGGCATTAATGTTCTTGAGTTTAATATCATGTCCGAGCCCACACCCTTGCCTTAGTTCATTTGAAAAAAAACTTCGTTTCTTGTAAATTTAAAGCGGTATGAAAAAACTGCCTTTCCTTTTAAAATTCTTAATTATCCTTGTCGCATTTTACATTTTACATTTTACATTTTACATTTCTCTCGCCCCATCTGTATTTGCCGCAGATAACCTAGTAGCTACCCAAAACGGACACTTCTATCTTAACAATCAGCCGTTTAAGTTTATCGGCGTTAATGTCAACTCCCTGATACGAACCGATGTCACTCCGGAAGAAAGAGAAAGAAGAATCCGGTTTATGGCCAACCAATGCGGGGTGACGGTTATTCGTCTCTTTTACCCGGAAAGCGATTATGGTGATCTAAACTCGTTAAAAAACGCCTTGGAACTGGGAGCTAAATACGGAATCCGCTTTATTGTCACCCTAGGTGATTCTGTTCCCTACAACTCCACTTGGTTTTATTATAAAGATCTGGACCTTTACAAAAAAAATGCCTTAGAAACCATTAAAGCCCTTAAAATAAAATATGGTAATGCCGTATTAGCCTGGGAGCTCCTTAACAAACCACACTGTAACCGATCAAATGTTCCCAGTCCGGTAAGTTGCCGCAAATCTTTTTACTCTTTCATGAAAGACTTTAGCCAAGTCATTAAGCGTAATGATTCTTATCATTTAATTTCTCCGGGATTAGAAAGTATGATCGAAGACAATCGCCGAGACGTCTGGTCGTCCCTGGATTCGGGTTCGGGCGGATCAGACTTTTTAGCGATAAACCGTCTCCCCGATATTAATATTTGCGAGAACCATTCTTATATTGAGTTTTCGGATAATCCCGATGTTAAAATTAATGAGTATATCCCACCCAGAATTGTTCAAGCTAGATCTGTTAACAAGCCGTTTTTTGTCGAGGAATTTAATGATATAAACCCCGATAGAAGAAAGGCAAGTATCAGTAAAGCGATCGACGTAACTTTTAACAACGGCGGGGAAGGCTTCCTGGTTTACCCGCTTGAAGGCGACAATATATTTGATACATCCCGCGATAATAAAAGTGATTTCTGTCAAATCTTAAAAGAAAAGGCGAATAGTTATGCCAGTAAAACCTCTCCCTATCCTTTAGCCATAGCCGCAGGAGTACTGCCGGTGAAAATAGCCGGTAATGTAATTATCATTAACACTATAACTGCTCCCGGAATCGGCTGGACAAATTTAGCTTCGGTCATCAGTTCCTTGGTCTATGTCCTTTTAATCATCTCTGCTTTGGCTACTTTCCTTTACTTAATTATGGGCGGATTGATGTGGATCACCTCGGGAGGAGACGCTAAAAAGACTGAGGCGGCCGGTAAGCAGATTACCAACGCTTTAGTCGGTCTGGGAATCGTGGCCGCGGCTTGGGCCTTAATGATTGTTATTCAAAAGTTCTTCAACATTACCATCCTGGGCAACCAGATTAATATCCCACAGCCTGAGTAAAGATAGTTAAGCGCCTTCTATTTGAAAAAAAACCCGATTCATTGTAGATTTAACTTACGATGAAAAGGCTGCCCAAAAAAACTCTTTGGCTTATCTTAGGCCTTTCTTTCTTTCTCTCTCTAGTAAAGCCTGTTCAAGCGCAAAATAAAGCCGGTATTCATATCGGTGATCATTTTGGGGATTTTGACCAAGCGGCGGATATTGTTGGCCCGGGCGGTTGGGTAGTCGTTATGGCCTGCCCCGGCGACGGGGACACCATTGCCGCAATGATTTCCCAACACCCGAAAATCAATTTAGTTATCCGCGGTCATTACCCCGGCCAAACCCCAGACGCCGACTCGGCCAAACAATGGGCGGCGACTTTAGGTAGCCTTCCTGGTCCTAATAAGATTTATTTTGTTCCGTGGAACGAGCCAAATCAGTATGGTTCCGACGACTGGGCTCTCCCCCAAGATCTAGTAAACTATACTCAAACCTTAATCGCCGAACTGGGATCTCTAAAGGAGACTAAGGTTATTCTTCTTTCTCCCATGCTAAACCATACTTTCATAGTTCCCCCCGACAACCCACGTGCTAAAGGTAATTATGATGATTACGTAAAAGCGATCAGAACCATAAAAAACGATTATTTTACCCAATTTGAAGGCATTGCTATGAATCTTTATGACATTGCCGATAATTGTGGTGGAACCCCTTTTTGTTCAAACGATTCCCATTATAATCCCTTACTTGCACCCAATCTTCTCTCTTCTATAATGGGAGTTTCAAATAAACCGATTTACGGCGTTGAATCAGGAACTGCCGGGAATAATTTTTATTGGAGAACGCCACCGGATAAATCCTCCCCGTTGTATCAATTCGTAAGTCGGTTTCTTTCTGAAACAAACGCACAAATGTTTGCCATCCCCGCTTATGACCTAGGTGGAGAAGTTGGTCATACTTGGAATTTATTTGATCCTCCGGACGTGGTTAATCTTCTAGAAACTGCGCTTGATGGTTCAACCACTCCCGGCGGAGGAATTGTTGCCACCACCCTCAATAATTGCCCGGGAAAAAATTATTCCTTTTATGTTGACAGCCAAGACGAATGCGGCCAGTGCGGTTCGGCGGTCAGTTATTGTAAACCCATTATAGATGCCCAAACTTTTGGGGAAGAGATTAGCCGGGAGTCGATTAACATTCCCGAGGAGGCAACTTACCGAAGAACCGACGGAGCCTGTCTGGCCGCGAATTTCTCGGGTAAAATCGAACTTACCGACTTTAAAATCCCCTTTGCCCGGGATCTGAATAAATATTTTTTAGGGGAACTGGTGGACAACCCCAAGAGCCGCCTGGAATTAAGCCAAGATGAACTTTTAAAAGAAGCCGGACTATTTAATAAACTCGCACCTCCGGAAATCCAGGATAACCTTAAGCTTAAATTTCTGGATGATGTCGCCAACCCAAATTATCAACAAGAACCATACGCCCGCTACGTTGGTTTTCAGATTGAAGGAAAAAGTCCGGCTTGGATCGCTACCGAGTTTAGGAAATTAAATCCTCTGAAACTTCAGGGAATAACTTTGGACGCAGAGCAAAAAAAGTTTTTCGACTTAATTTGGCCACAGGTACCCTTGATTGCCAATGAAGAAAGCCGGGGTCACGTCGTTTTTTACGCCAGTGGGATTGAAGAAGCTAAAAATATTCTTGATACTTCCGTTCCCGAGGTTTATCGCCTAAACGAGGTAACAACTCTTTTAAACAAAATGTTTGTTCCTTCCAATCCCTCCCCGACAGGAGCAGTTCAAGGGACAAATACCCAGGAGGGGTCAGTTTTAGCAACGGAGACGGAAGCTTGTCTCGTCGTTACCTCCAACGTTCCCAAACAAGAAAATATAAAAGAAGGTAAAACCGGTTTAGGCAATAATATTTGCACCAAACCGGAAATCCAACCGGCCGCAAGACAATTTGAAGGGAAGAGAGAATGGGAAAATGAACCGATAAAGTGCCAAAGTATAAGTTATAACTGTTCTATTGTAGATGAAGGACATCTAATAAACCCTGAGGGTAGGTGCTGCTCTAATGGCGGAAAATGTGTTTATTTGGGGGGTTCTGCATATTCTGCCCGTTTTGAATGCCAACAAAATTGTACAAGTGGGGACACTTGTAGTTATAAAGGGATTAATTACTCCGCTTGTTGCGTCCCCGACAATTCCTCTATAAGAAAGGAGTTTGAAACTAATTTAAACAGTATCAACAAAGTACCTTTTTTGGACCAGATTGCCAAAAATACCATTAGCACCGAAAGCGGTTTTTTCAATATTTATTACATACCATATCTCATTGAAACCGGGCAAATTAAAGCCACGCTTCCGGAACTGGAAGAGGCTTTCCGTGAAGTCGTCGGCGAATCTGCGGCCAGATTAAGAATCGAGATTGATCAAATTACTAAAACGCCGGATTATCAAGAATTTAAAATTGGCGACTCTTCTACCCGCGCCGTTATCGACCAGCCTTTAACCTTGCTTTTCTATAAATTAGGAACTTTAATCAACGTCAAAGATTTTATTTCCAAAAAATTATTAATCCCGGCAGTTTATGAATCGGAATAAGCTGCTAAAGATTGACAAAAAAATCTTTAACCTTTAGACTGAAAACAGGAAAGAACTTATGTTAAATCTGCCTAAAAAAATACTTTGTTTAATCTCTTTTATTATTTTCTTCTTTATTTTTACTCAACCAGTTAGAGCGGCCCAAAGCATCGACGGAGGGGGCGGCGGGAGTGATGGTTATGGCGGTTATTTTGATGAAAATTTTAACAGTTATACTGAGGGTTTAAAAGTAAAAGCAATAACCGGAGAAGTAGATACCAATGGCTTCGTTACTAATTTTTTCAATACTGCTATAAACGTCTGGCTCTATAAAGCTAATGGACCGGCATGCGAAACAGGACAAACCTGTCAAGCCGGCGGCGTTTTAGGTTCTGTTTCTAAAATGGTAACTTATTTATGTCTTAATCCACCCGCTTCCGGAGCGGAATATTTAGCTGACTTGGGTCAAAGTTTTGGTTTAGCCAAGCCCGCTTACGCCCAGGGAATCGGTTTTAAATATTTCTCCCCGATTCTACCTATCTGGAAGATCACGCGCAACCTCGCCTATTTGGCTTTCGTCATTATTTTTATTATTACCGGTTTGGCGATTATGTTTAGGGTAAAAATTTCCCCGCAGGCAGTTTTAACAATGGAAAGTGCCTTGCCCAAGGTCGTGGTAGCCTTAATTTTAGTCACTTTTTCTTACGCCATCGCCGGTTTTATGATTGACCTAGTTTATGTTCTCATTGGCGTGGTTCTGGCTGTTTTTAAGGCCGATCTTTCTGAGGAGACAATTAGGTCCTTTTCGGGTAATCCCACTATAAGTATTTTCATTAGCTGGTATTCTAAAGCCGGGGGCAGTTTTGCCAGTGAGTTAGCCGGGGGGCTGGGGCAGACCGTTGAAGATCTACCAATTCTCGGGGGTCTACCCGTAATCGGCGGAAAAATCGCCGGCGGGCTGGCCCACCTAATTTTAATTATTGCCTTAATTTTTGCTTTTTTTAAACTTTTTTTTGCTTTACTCATGTGTTACATCAACATTATCTTGGCCATTATTCTTGGACCGCTAACGATTATGCTTTCCGCCTTGCCCGGCGAACAAACTAACTCTTTTACCAAGTGGTTGCAGGGTTTATTGGCTAATATTCTGGTTTTTCCGGCCGTAATTGGTGTTTTTACCCTGGCAGAATTAATTAAAAATGCCACCAACAGCAACGTTACCCAAATTTGGTCACCGCCTCTCCTTTTTTCCACCAACTCGGCTTTTGTCGGCGGCTTGATTTCTTTCGGTCTTTTAATGTTGGCGCCGCAAATTCCCAGTTACATCAAGGCGATGTTTAATCCCAAAGAAAAAGTCATGCCGCCATCAGCCGCTTTCTTAGGAGGAGTGGCGGGTGGATTAGGAATTGCTGATGCTGGGTATGGAAAGTTGTTTGGGCAAAAGGCAGCAATTGCTGAAGATCTGTATGCAAAAGGTGGTGGAACTGAGGCAGGCTACGGCCAGGGTATGACAAAGCCACCTATAAGTTCCTGGTGGAGAAAGATACCAAAATCCCTTACCGGGCAACGCCGATAAATTATCTTTTCTTTTTACCTCCCAGTTCCAATTCTTCCGGAAGTCCGCTTTTAACTGCCTCCATTAACATTGCCAATAAGGCCCAAAGCCAGTTCTTTTTAATCTCGTCGGAAAATTCTTTTAGCCCTCTTATCGGTCCAATCCCAGGAAAACCCAAAAACTTAATCTTTTCCCTTTTAAGGTGCTCCGCTAAAGGTCCGAGAGTGGCTGGGGCCTCTTTTTGAAGACGAGAAATAAATCCATCTATGTTAGACGAATCCCAAGCCTCGGGAATACCAATCCTCATGGCATCTGATTGGGCAAAAGTAAAATAACTTTTTTCTTTACCGTCTTTATCCTTATATTTAAAAGTGGTGGTTAATTTTCCGGCCGCCAGACGACGAATGACTCCCCCTTCATCTTTATAAAAATCTATCACTCCTCCGACAAATTCGTGAAAAAATTCCCAACGCGCCCGACCATTAAGATGTTCCATATCTTCAACTAAAAGCTTATAAAAAAGTTTCTCGGTGGGCGAATCCAAAAAAGCCCCCGTATTTCTTAAGCCCACCCGGCCTTTATCCGCCTTAAAAGCAGCGTCGGCAAATTCGGCGCCTCCTAACCAATATTCTCTTCTTTCATTCACGATTTCAAAGTTCCTTAAGGCCTCAGCGCTAATGATTTTTGCCAACTTCCTTTTATCGGTCGTTCCTTCTATTTTTTCTTCTATTTGTTCTATCCCGACCTTTTTCTTCAATTCGGCGGAATGTTTTTTATCCGGACTTGGTTTCCAAGACTGGTCAGTAAGCGGCGAAGAAAAATATAAATATTGCTTAAAACCAGCCATGATTTTATCCCGGTACTGCCAACGTCTCCCCGGAGCAACGTCGTTCATTATATACTCCCTTAAATTCATCAGCCTACCAAGAAAGAAATCGCCGGCGCCGCCAAATTCGGTATAGTTATATTGGGCGCAAAGTCCCAAAATAACCATCATCCTCGCCGCTATCCGGCGGGATTCTCCTTCGGGATCTTCTTCTTCTCTTTTATCTTCACCAATTAATTCCTCTTTAGAACCACGGCCAAATCTTTTAATTCTATCGGAAATTTCGTTCATCTCATCCTGGCATTCTTTACTTTTTTCTTTGTCGTCTGCCTTATCAGCCATGTTCCTTTTTTCCTTTAGCTTATCCCATTTAACCACCATCCCCTGCATCTTAAACATGGCCTCGCCAACACCCTCTCTCTGGACCATTCTTTCAATCGCCGATTTCTGCAAGACGGCCGACATGTTTAAAATTGCTTCGACGCCCGAACATCGCTGGTACATCCAAAAATAATCATGAACTCTTCTTCTGTCTTCATACTCTGTTCTTAATTTTCTTTGGAATTCTCTTAATTTGGGTTTACCTTCCGACCCCACATAAAGATTAGATAATAACGATTCCATGGGCCAGGTATCCCGCCAGCTTTCGCCAAAAGCTTTATCTTGGACTTCAATGGCCGCAATTCGGGAACCAAGCCTCCTTTTCGTTTCTTTCATCCAACCGTCCCACTCTCCTTCATCTTTCGGGATGGGATCAAATTCTTTTGGCCATCCTCCTCCTTCAAAAGCCCCTTCAGTACCAATCTGCCGACCAGCACGGCTTGCAAGCGCATCACTAATTCCTCCAAGGTTTTCGTAATACTTTAGTAAAGCCGGTACAATCTCATCTCCGATTTTTTTAGCCATTGATTTTTGCCATTGTTCCACCGCCTCTGTTTCCTCGCCCTTTGTCCCTAAAATTCCGGCAATCTGTTTGTGGGCATTCTTAATTTCGGATGTCATCTGGGGAATAGCCTTGGTAGCTGAGTTAATTGCCTCTCCCAATTCCTCAAAACTTTTAATCGCTCCGGATTTAACCTTTTCGATCAAAATATCTAGAGCGGTGTTCATCTCAATAAGTGCATCTTTCAGGCCACCAATTTTCGAAGCGGCTGTTCCTGCTGGCTCACTCAAACCCTCAATTTGTTTTTTTAATCCTTCGATCTGTTTGGCAGCTTTATCAAGATCCCCATTCTCTTCTTTCTTTAGGGATAATTTTCTTTCTTTAGTAACAGAAACATTAACCCTGTCTCCAACAGTAGTTGAGGTTGTTTCTTTCTCTATTTCTGCCATCGTAAATATATTTTACCAGAAATAAGCCAATTTTCAAAAATATCAAGAAGTTTTTGGAGATATTTTTTCCACTTCTAAAGACCCTTTTTTTAATTGAGGCTAAATTCAAAATTTGCTTTTATTATCTTCTTCCGCCCGATTCGCTAGCTACCACGGAAAACATTTGAATCAAAAGAGAAAGTAAAATTGCTCCTACTGAGATACTGCTTTCTCCAAGAAACTTCCCAACACTATCTTTCTTCCTTACTTGGTCTTCATCTCTCATTAATTTCCAAAGATTCTCTCTAAAACTTCTATCTTCTTCGGTTGTTCCTTTCATTTTTTTAATAATTTCCTCAAGCAAACTCTCCGCCGTCTCAGCCTCTATCGCGCTTTTTGTCTCTTTGCTGCTGCTCTTTAGCACTCGAATTTTCTCTCTCGCTGCTTCATCTCTGATTTTGTGAGGAAATTCTCCAAATGAAAAATTAGGGTCTTCGGCCGCTTTATTGCCAATAGCTTTAATCACTCTTTCCTTTACTTGATTAGCCAATCCAGGATCCTCGGTCTCGATCGTAGAAAGAATCTTTACAATTTCTTGCCTATCTCTCGCTCCTGCAATTTGACCTTCAAGTTCATCTATTCTCCGTTGATCTACATCCCCAGTTTTTGTCTCAGGCGGGGAAGCTTCCGGAGAAGAACTTGAAGCAGGAGCAGCTTCTGGTTTTGCCTCCTCCACTTTTTTTTCTTTTCTTTCTTTTAATCTTCTTTCTAAAAATGCCGTCGGATTTTCCTCTATCATCTGAAGCTGGTCTCGAATTGATCTTTCTTGAGCGGTTAGCATTTTAGCTTCTCTCCCGGCGGCACGTCTTTCGAAAAATCCATGGACTCGACCGCCAGGTTTTAATCCTTTTATATATCTGGTCAGCAACGATGCTTCACGAGGATCCTTTAATAAAGCGGAAAGAAGTTCTGTTTGGATATTATCTATATCTTCGTGTCCCCCAGTTTTTTTATACTTTATAGATTCCATCGCTGCATAAGCGAGATAAACTCCTTGTTCTGTAGAAAGTTCTTCTTCGGGTAAACCAGCAACTATTGCTAACAAGCCTGAAGCAGTTCCCGCTTCTTTAACCCTCGCCGATCTGGCTTTCTTTTCCTTAAGACTCTCGCCAGAAACCCCAGATCTATCACCATCAGCCCTGTTGGAAAACCTTTCTGCCCATTCCATTGCCCTTTGAGAAATTACATCCAACAGTTTCTCTTCAACTTTGACTGGTTTATTTTTTAGCTCTACTACGGCTGGTTCGTCTCTTTTTTTTACTTCTACCGGCACTGCAACTAATCTATCTAGAATTTCTTCTGGCATTTGCCGTAATTCTCTCAACAATATAGGGCGAGTGTCAAGAGGAAGCCATAGTTTGAACCATTTTGTCAGAGTTGTAAGACAGAACAAAACCCGTTAGAGTTAATAAAGAGTAAAAGAGAATAGAACTATATAGAGTAAAAGAGAACAGAGTAATATCTACTCTCGCTCTAATCCCCGCCTTGACTCGGCAAGGCAGGTCTCTTGCTCTCTCGGTCTATTATGGAACAACATCCTGTCCCGCAACCTATTTCTTCCTACGAATTCCGGCTTATCGGCAGTATGACTTTAAAACAATTTGCCAAATTAGCCGCCGGAATTCTAGTCGCCCTTTTTTTTTACGCTTTACCCTTACCGGGTTTTCTTAAATGGCCTGCTGTTGGTCTTTTTGCCTTTTTAGGGATCGGCATGGCTTTTTTACCGATAGGCGACCGGCCGATGGATGTTTGGATTACGGCTTTTATTAAGGCTATTTATTCGCCTACCCAATATCTTTGGCAAAAACAAAAAGAAACGCTTTCTTCGCCGGCCGCAACTCCACCGCCGGTAAAAATGAGCGTGTCCGCCGTTAACCAACCTACTAATCCCACAGTTATAAACCCAACCGGCGCGGCACCGATAGATAAAGAAAAACAATTTCTGGAAAATCTCCAGGCGACTTATACCTCTACTCTGGCCGCCCGGCCGAAAATCAAAATTGAGCCTGTCGTGGAAACCAATGCAACGCCAATTTTAGCCAAAGCTGCCCCGGCTAATGCTTTTCCCTTCGCGCCAACTCAACCAAACGTAATTTGCGGCCTTATTAAGACCGCAGAGGGCAATCTCGTCGACGGAGCTATTCTAGATATCAAAGATCAGAATGGTTTCGTTGTCCGCGCTCTAAAAACCAGCAAGCTGGGCCAATTTAGAACCGCAACCCCTCTGCCGAACGGGACCTATGAGCTTTCAATAGAAAAAGAGGGCTTAAATTTTGATATAATTAAACTGGATTTGAGCGGCGCGATTATTACGCCGATTGAAATCAATCCGAAATAAATCCGCCTCCCCTCCGAATCGGAGGGCGGGCGAGACAGGCTGCCCATGAAATTTAATCTCGCCAACCTAGCTAAACCAAAAACAATAAATAAAAACACCCCGGCAAAGGCCTCCAGCCCAAATCCGGTAAACTCTCAAGCCAGGCTTTCCCGCGGTATTACCTCCATACAAGATTTATTGGCGCCGGCGGCAATCGAAGTTGATTTTGATTACTTAAAAATCGGCAGTAAGTTTTACCGGACTTTATTTGTCACCGGTTACCCCCGTTTTGTCAGCGCCAACTGGTTGTCGCCTTTGATTAATTTCGACCATTCCATGGAAGTCTCGATGTTTATCTACCCAATTGAAGGCAGAGGCGTCTTAGATGACTTAAGAAGAAAAGTCGCCGAAATGGAAGCGGAAATTAATTTGGATGCCGGCCGGGGAGTCGTTATTAATCCCGCCACTCAAGCCAAACTGGAAGATGCTTTGGGTTTACAAGACGAATTGGTTAAAGGTTCGGAAAGATTTTTCCAATTTGCTCTTTATGTCACGATTCCTGCCGACACCTTAGAGGAATTAAGCCATGCCACCCGCCAAGTGGAATCAATGTTGGCTTCACTTCTAATTATCACCAAACATGCCACCTTACAAGTGGAAGACGGCTTTAAATCCACCTTGCCGATTGGCCAAGATCCTTTGATGGTCACGAGAAATATGGACACGACTTCACTGGCGACAACTTTCCCTTTTACTTCTTCAGAATTAACCGCCAACCAGGGAATTCTCTATGGCATTAACGAATACAATGAATCTTTAGTCATTTTTGACCGTTTCTCTTTAGAAAACGCCAATTCGGTCATCTTTGCCAAATCGGGCGCCGGTAAATCATATCTGGTCAAACTCGAGGCTTTAAGATCGCTGATGTTTGGCACGGAAATTATTGTCATTGATCCGGAAAATGAATATAAAAACCTTGGCGAGGCGGTTGGCGGAGAAATGATCAGCTTTGGATTCAATTCGACCACTAAAATTAATCCTTTTGACCTTTCTCAAGTCTATACCGAAGGCGAAAACGAATTGGGCTTAAAAATTCTTTCTCTCCATTCCTTATTTAAGGTAATTATGGGCGAAATGGACGCGACTCAAGAAGCAAACCTAGACCGGGCCTTGATCCTAACTTATAAAATGAAAGGGATTACTCCTGACCCCTCAACACAGAAAAATGAGCCGCCTTTAATGGAAGACTTATACAAAGCTCTAATCGGTATGGAAGAGCCTCAAGCTAAAACCTTGGCCGATAAAATTGAAAAATTTATTAAAGGCTCTTTTACGGGCATTTTTGACCAAAAGTCAAACGTCGATATTAAAAACAAGTTTACGATTTTTTCCATCAGAGACCTGGAAGATACCTTAAGACCGATCGCCATGTTTATCATCTTGGACTACATTTGGACCAGGGTGAGACGAGATCTTAAAAAAAGACTTTTAATCGTTGATGAAGCTTGGTATTTAATGAAATACCCTGACTCGGCTAATTTTATCAACTCCATCGCCAAAAGAGCGAGAAAATATTATTTAGGATTAACCACCATTTCCCAAAACGTGGAAGATTTCCTGGCTACTGATTTAGGAAAAGCCATCATCACTAACTCTTCGATCCAGATTTTAATGAAACAGCATCCGGCGGCGATAGATAAAATCGCCAGCGTTTTCTACCTTTCCGAAGGTGAAAGGCAACTTTTATTAGCCGCCGAGGTCGGCGAGGGCTTATTTTTTGCCGGCAGAAATCATGTCGCCATCAGGGTGATTGCTTCTCAAGAGGAACACAACCTAGTCACCAGCAGCCCTAAAGAAATGTTAAATAAACAGGCCCAAACTAACCAAACTGTAACTACTAATACAACCACCGATGGCTGAAGATATCGCTGAATCATCGATCAACTCGGCAGTACAATCTACTGCCAATGCTGCTAAAAGACTGGTTAAAGAAGGTTCAAGAAAGGCTCTTGAAGCCGCCGCTAACACCGTTGTACCCGGTAGCGGCACAATTGCTAAAAAAGCCTTGGAGATGCTTTCACGAAAAGGCCAAGGTGGAGGTAAAGACAATGGTTTAAAATGGGCGGCCATTATCGGCGGGTGTCTTTTAGCTTTTGTGGTTTTACTGTTAACGATAATTTTTAGCGCTTTTGTGGAGGTAAAAGAAACCGTCGGCGCGATTGTCTCCGGCAGTCGAACTGATATCGGCATATATAAAATCGTTGGTCCATCCCAACTTAAAGTTGAAGACTTAGATAATGATAAACAAACAACCTTTACCTACGATATCTTTCTGACAGCCTTAAAATCCGATCTATCCAATATTTCCATAAAAAGTGATGAATTTACTTTAGTGAAAAAGGATGGCTCAACTATTAAGGCCAATCTTTTTACAAATGAACAAATTGCCAACTTTAATAGTCAAATGGCCAACTTCACAATTCAGCAAGGACAACGACTAAGGTTACCAATTCAATTAGAGATCACTTTACCTTACAAAACTTTTACAAATGATGTTTTGAAAGACTCTTCATTTGTTATTAACCGAATTGTGATCGAAGCTAGAATTGCCGGTTTCCCTAAACAAGTCAGCGATTTAGCCGCAGTCTATATCGGCGATCCCGGCTGTTTTTACTTCGATGAAACCTGGTCGGATATTAACAAAACAAATGAAATGTCCACTATTAGTCGGTTCATGGATAATCAAAAATACTCCCGTCAACTTTGTCAACTCAATTCGCCGCCAATAAAATTAACCTATCAACCAGGTGAACAATACAGTACTGCCAACCGTTATGAGTCAACCATCACAGTGACTGATCTTTGTCTGCGTAAAGAAGCGGATCGATTTTATTGCTTAGTCCATGAAACCGGCCATATCTTTGATCAAAGATATAACTCAACAATTTATGCAAGGTTCAAAGCTCTGATTACACCTCCTGGCGGTCAACGAGAAGATTTTCTCTGTAGCTATCCCATAAAGCCCTCAAATATCAGTGAGGATTTTGCGGAAACAATTGCCGTCTCCCTTACTAAAAAAGCCTTACTCACGAGGGATTATAATGCTTGTCCGGGAGACATAATCAACTTAAATGAGTATCCTTTACATAAACAATTTGCCGAAGAATGGTATCTTGATTAAATGAAAGTATTTATAAAAAAATATTGGTTTTTAATAGTCTTGGCTTTTCTGGTAACTATTTTGGCGGCTTTAAAAATTGCCGTTAGAAATATTCCGCCGTCTACCGAACCCCCGGTGATCTTACCTTCACCTGCCCCTGAAATTTTATTACCCACTCCAACCTTGATCATCTATCCGCCACTTACCTCTGTTTCAGATTCTTCACCCTGGTCAAAAACTTGGCCAACCCAAGCAATTATCTCTAAAGATAATCCCCAATTAATTATGACTAAAGAGTTTTACCCCCAGGATCGGAGAGGCTACCTTGAATATGTCCGCAAATACGGTTCTCCAGATAGCGTCCTATACGGACCGGACGCCAGTGCCGGTTTTTATCTGTTTGTTTTTCTCAAAAAGGGAGTAGCGGTTTTAGCCAGTCCCCAAACTGAAGTTGTTCTTGAAGTTTGGCGTTTTCCACCCGTGAACCTCAATCTCTTTATTGAATCGTTCGGAGATGGTCTCAGTTTAAAACCTCCGGATCAATTTTGAAAGGCTAGCTTTGTAATCTAACCGGCATAATAATATGTAAAAAGGAAGGATCGTCTTTAATTTTAAAAACACCCGGGTTTAAGGAACCGGTCATTTCAAAAACTACCTCCTGACTACCAACGGAAACCAGGAAATCCAATAAAAAGCGATAGTTAAAGGCAATTTCCCCGCCTTCACCGGTAATTTTAGCTTCCATTTCCGAAGAATTCTCGCCGATCTGAGGTGAATTGGCAGAAATCTGCAATTTACCTTCGGAAAATTTAAATTTAATAATATTGGCTGAGTCGCGCGCAAAAATCGAAGCCGTTTTAACCGCTCTTAATAACTCTTCCCGATCTAAAACTACCGAGGTGGTAAATTCCTTGGGAATAATTTTCCCGTAGTCAGGATAATCACCGTCCAGTAACCTCGTAGAAAGCTCGGCTTCAGGAAAATAAAAAATTGCCTGATTACCATCTTTAGTTAATCCCATCTCTACCATCAGGTTTTCCGCTTTCCCCTGGTCAGAAATTAAGTGTAAGACCTCCATTAAAGTTCTTGAGGGAATTATTAAACCCTTAAATTCTTCTTCTTTCTTATCTTCTTTTCCTAATTCACTCGCCTTGATTTTTTTAACAGAGAGACGATAGCCGTCGGTGGCCACAAAAGCTAATTCCGGCCCGTCTTTTTTGATAAAAACGCCGGTCAAAATCGGTCTTCCCTCGTCGGCGGCCGCGGCATAAGCGACTTGATTGATAATTTCCGAAAAAACTTTCGCCGAGAAAGAATAAATTCTTCTGCCGTCACCGGGTAAAGACGGAAATTCATTCGCCCCAATACCGTTAAAAGAGGCAAGAAAAGCTCCGGAGCTCAAAGTGGTAATATTTTCTTTAGTAGACAGGGAAATTTTTTCAGCTTGTAAGGAAGAAACGTATTCTTGGAAAACTTTAGAAGGTAAGGTAGTTGCTCCCTCTTCTTCAACTTTAGCGCCAACCCAAATTGTAATCCCGGTTTCTAAATTAGTGGCCGCGATTTTCAAGCGGTTATTCTCGGTAGCAAGCAGTAGATTGGCAAGAACCGGTAATTGAACTTTAGTAGAAATTGATCTTGAGGCAATATTGACTGCCTTAATTAAGTTTTCTTGAAGAATTTGAATTTTCATTAATCTCCTTTAATTAATTTTATTTTAATAAAAAAGAAAGGTATTGTAAATTGTTATTATATTACTAGTTGTAATAGTAGTAGAAGATGTTGATATGTGGAATAATGTCAAAATTCGATTTTGGTTTTCGGTTTTTGTTTTTGTTGAAGAATAAGTCATGTCTTTGTTGATATTTTTGTGGATAAACCGGTAAATTTTGTGGAAAAGTGTAAAACTAACCTTTTTATTGATAAAGCTTCTGCTTTATCCCGGAAATATCCACCCTTAAATCCTCATTGGTGGTGAGTAAATTGGTAATCTTTTCCACACCGTAAATAATGGTACTATGGTCACGACCGCCAAGAATCTCCCCAACCTCCATTAAGGGAATCCCCAACTCCGTTCTTAGTAAATACATTAAAATCTGCCGAGGAACGGCGATGTTTTTAATTCTAGTGGGACTTTTTAGTTGGGAACTTTTCAAGTTATAGTAATTGGCAACCACCTCGACGATTTGTTTAGGTTTGATTTGTTTTTTAGATCGGCCGTTTTCTTCAATCGCCTTCCCAAGTAGAGAGTTGACCAGCTCCGGGGTAATAGAAATTTTTTTAGTTTCCGTCTCAGAAACTAAACGGATTAGAAACCCTTCAATCTTGCGGACGGAATCGATATTGGCGGCGATGGTTTTAGTAATATCCATAGGTAAATCAATTCCCCGTTGTTTAGCCTTTATTAAGAGGATGGCGGCTCTTAGTTCAAAATCAGGTTGAGGCATGTCAATGATAAGACCAGCTTCAAAGCGTGAACGCAAACGGTCTTCTAATTTCGCAATCTCCTCCGGTGGCCGGTCAGAGGTTAAAACGATTTGACTACCCTCTCTTTGGAGAGTATTAAAAGTATGAAAAAATTCTTCCTGAACCGTAGTTTTTCCGGCGATAAACTGGACGTCGTCGATTAAAAGAACTTTAACAGTACGATATTTCCTTTTAAAGATGTCGGTTGTTTTAGAACGGATAGCGTTAATTATCTCATTAGTAAACTCTTCGCCCATACAATATATAATCTTAGTTTGGGGATGGTTTTTAAGTATCTCCTGGCCAATCGCCTGCATTAAGTGGGTTTTCCCCACCCCGACCCCGCCCCATAAAAAAAGCGGGTTATAAGCGGTACCTGGATTTTTTGCGACCGCGGTAGCGGCCGCATAAGGTAATTGGTTGATTGAGGAGACGGCGAGATTGGCAAAGGTATAATCGGATCTTAGACGGGCATGGATGGCTTCATCATAACCTACCCCCTCTTTGCTACCGGAAGGGAATGGCGTTTCTGAAAAGAGCGGTCCTATATCAGTAGTTTTTCTGACTATCGGTTTGACAATAAAGACTAAACTATTATTTTGCTTTGTCTGACGGTCGAGAATATCTTTTATCAAACTATAATAGCGATTTTCAACCAAGCCTTGGATATAGGAAGAAGGACAGCCGATATTGGCCACATTATTTTCTAAACTAACAAGAGTTGTACTTTGAAATAAAGTTTGAAAGATAACTTTAGAGACATTTAATTTTATTTCCTCTAGAACCGATTGCCAAAGTCGCTCAAAATTCATTTTTAAGGCAGATTAAAAAAAGAAGGAGAAAGAGTAATCCAAAAGATCATAAACAAGTTATCCACAATGTGTCAAGATCCAAAACTTTAGGTTTTGGATCGCATCCTCCTAAAATCGCAGCACGAAGCGTGAACGAATAGTTCTGTAAAAGCCGAGTGCTAAGATTAGGAGGAAACTCTCAATTTAAGAGTAAAAGTGTTTTTTTCTTACCCTGTTCTCTCTTGCTCTTTTGCTCTGTAATGTGTAATATTACGGCATGCAAAAAGGAACTTATCAACCAAGGAAACGTAAAAGAGTAAGGACTCACGGCTTTAGAGAAAGGATGAGGACTCTGGGCGGGAGAAAAACATTATCTAGGAGAAGACAAGTGGGGAGGAAGAGACTGACCGTTTAATAAACAAATAAGCGAAGCTTGATTTCGCTTCGCTCAAATAAGCCAATAAACGAATAAACAAATAAAAAATTCATTATTTGATTATTTATTCATTTGATTATTTGTGTCATTTGTTTATTTCCGTGCCGTGCTTCCTAGACGATATCGCCTGCAAAATTACCAAGAGATTGAGAAAGTTAAAAAAGAAGGAAAACTTTATCAGATTTCTTTTTTTGGTCTTCTTATTTTAAAAAGAACCCTGAGCGAAGCCGAAGGGCTCCCTACCCGTTTCGCTTTCATTGTGTCAAAAAAACTTTCCAAAAAAGCGGTTCAAAGAAACCGAGCCAAGAGACTTTTATCGGAAGCGGTCCGCGGTTTATTGCCGAAAGTAAAACCCGGATTCGATATTATTTTTTTGGGCAAAAAAAGTTTAATTGGAAAAAGTTTTTCCGAAATTCAAGTAGAGGTAGAAAAAGTTTTTAGGAAAAGTGGCCTTTTGGCGGACTAAAGGCTTTCGGTGATCGGTTAAGAGTATCGGAAAACTAGAAGATCAGTAAAAGAGAACAGAGAGCAGAATATCAGCGAGATTTCTGTTTTCTGATAACTGATTTCTTTACCTGTTTCCCTGTTTAACTGATTTACTTACACTTCAGTCAGCTATTTCCAAATTTTATTTTTTTTGCTAGAATATACTCCTCTTACTCAGGTTTATAACTTTTCGTAAGAGATTATATATTCAAAATTTTCGTTTGCGATTGTAAACTCAAGTTTTTTTGAATATAACCGAATGCAAAAATTTATTTACTTTTTTGCCGATGGCAAGGCAGACGGAAACGGCAAAATGAAAGATCTTCTCGGCGGAAAAGGGGCTTTAATCGCGGAAATGGTTAATGGCGGTGTTCCTGTCCCCCCAGGATTTACTATAACCACCAAAGTCTGTAATTGTTTTGATGAGCATGGAGGAAGTTTACCAAAAGGTTTCGAAAAGGACTTTAAGGAATCACTAAAAAAATTAGAGAAGGTTACTGGCAAGAGATTTGGAGATACTGATAATCCCCTTTTAGTTTCTGTCAGAAGCGGCGCTAAATTTTCTATGCCGGGGATGATGGATACAGTTTTAAATTTGGGTTTGAATGATGAAGTAACAGTTGGTTTGGCAAAAAAAGCTGGAAATCCCCGATTTGCTTACGATTCTTATCGACGATTGCTTCAGATGTTCGGAAACGTTGTTCTAGGGATGGAGAAAGGTGGGTTTGAAGATATTTTGAGTAAGAAAAAACAGGAGTTAAAAGTCAGATTAGATACCGAATTAGCCCAGGAAGATTTAAAAGACATAATTAAAGAATATAAAGAATTGATTAAGGAGAAAACTGATCAAGATTTTCCTCAAGATGTTTTTAAACAATTGGAAATGACGCGGGATGCGGTTTTTAAAAGCTGGAATAATCCAAGAGCAATTACTTATCGGAGATTAAATAAAATTCCTGATAACTTAGGCACGGCTGTAAACGTCCAAACCATGGTTTTTGGGAATTTAGGTAATGATTGCGCCACCGGCGTCGGGTTTACCCGTAATCCGGCTAATGGTAAAAAAGAATTTTACGGCGAGTATTTAACCAATGCTCAAGGCGAAGACGTTGTTGCGGGAGTAAGGACTCCCCAACCAATAAGTAAGCTGGCGGAAGAAATGCCGGAAGTTTTTAAACAACTTAAACAGATTACCGATAAACTGGAAAAACATTTCCGCGATGTTCAAGACTTCGAGTTTACAATTGAAAAGGGTAAACTTTTTATGCTTCAAACCCGGACCGGCAAAAGAACTACCCACGCGGCGGTAAAAATTGCTGTTGATATGGTAGAGGAAAAATTAATTACCAAAGAAGAGGCCTTAATGCGGATTGAACCCAACCAAATTAATCAACTCCTTCATCCGGTTATTGATCCGCATGCCAAAACAGAATTAATCGCTAAAGGACTTCCCGCCTCTCCGGGCGCGGCGGTTGGGAAAGTTGTTTTTACCGCTGATGAAGCTTTAATTTGGAGCAAAACCGATAAGGTGATTTTAGTCAGGACCGAAACTTGTCCAGACGATATTCACGGTATGGATGCGGCAGAGGGAATTTTAACCGCTAGGGGTGGAATGACCAGCCATGCTGCTATCGTCGCTCGGGGAATGGGAAAGTGTTGTGTTGCCGGTTGTGAAGAAATCAAAGTTAAGGAAAAAGAAAAATTATTCAAAATTGGTGAAATTGAAATTAAAGAGGGTGACTGGATTTCTCTTGACGGAGCGACCGGCCAGGTTTTTTTAGGCAAAGTTGCGACGATTTTACCGACTTTGTCCGGAGATTTCGCTAAGTTTATGAAGTGGGCGGACCAAATAAGAAAACTTGATGTTCGGGCTAATGCCGATATTCCCCGGGACGCCAAAGCGGCACGACAATTCGGGGCCCAGGGTATCGGGCTTTGCCGGACCGAACATATGTTTTTTGCCAAAGACAGGCTGCCTTTTATGCAGGAGATGATTGTGGCCGACGATGAAGCGTCAAGAAGAAAAGCTTTAGCAAAGTTATTAAAATTTCAAAAAGAAGATTTTAAGGGCCTGTTTAAAGAAATGGCCGGTTTTCCGGTGGTGATAAGAACTTTGGATCCGCCTTTGCATGAGTTTTTACCCAAAACCAGACAAGAAGCGGAAGAATTGGCAAAAATTATTAAAGTGCCGGCGGAAAAAATCTGGCAGCAGGATGAAGCCCTGCACGAATTTAATCCGATGCTTGGCCACCGCGGTTGCCGTTTGGGTATCACCTATCCGGAAATTACCGAAATGCAGATTGAGGCGATTATTTCGGCCGCTTGCGAGCTTTTAAAAGAGGAAAAAATTAAACTGATTCCGGAAATTATGATTCCTTTGGTCGGCCATTTAAATGAGTTAAAAGACCAAAAAGAATTGGCGGTTAGGGTGGCGGAAAAAACTTTGAAAAAATATAAAGTCAAAATAAAATATTTAGTTGGAACAATGATCGAAGTCCCGCGGGCGGCTTTGATTGCTGACCAATTGGCAACTGAAGCGGAATTTTTCTCTTTCGGGACTAATGATTTAACCCAAATGGGAATGGGTTTTTCCCGGGATGATGCGGGAAAATTTACCAAGATCTATCTGGAAAAGAAAATCTTGAAAGATGATCCGTTTCAAGTTCTGGACCAGGAAGGAATTGGCCAACTGGTGCAAATCGGGATTCAAAAAGGCAGGCAAACCAATAAAAAGTTGGAAATCGGGATTTGCGGTGAACACGGCGGTGAGCCGGCCAGCGTTAAATTCTGCCACCGAGTAGGTATGAATTATGTCAGCTGTTCTCCCTACCGGGTACCAATCGCCCGCTTAGCCGCTGCCCAGGCGGTGATTGAGGAAAAACAAAAGATTGAGTATGCCTCAAAATAGCCAGAGCTTTTTTAACCTTAATAGTAAGTTCTAAAACGAATCCGAACAGTATAATGTTCGGATATGCAAAAAAAGAAGAAAATATCAGGTTCTGAAAGGGATCAAATTGCTGTCATGTTGGCTT
>Ga0265296_1002079_pt1 | contig 20964 bp, 19 predicted proteins | sample MunlanPumphouse1_FD_189073 | JGI IMG/M metagenome (GOLD analysis project Ga0265296, IMG submission 189073) | Groundwater microbial communities from a municipal landfill in Southern Ontario, Canada - Pumphouse #1 | ecosystem: Environmental > Aquatic > Deep subsurface > Groundwater | place... | reverse complement strand
ACCGCGTTGCTCGTCGTCTGTGTGGCGCTATGGCCACACATTCCTCCTTGCTCCTTGCGGATACTGGAAAATATCTTAGAACGCGACAGGAAATTATCTTTTAGACGGGTTCCGCAAAGTCGCAGTCAAAATTGTCAAGAAAGAGTCAAAATTGCATTTCGTAATTCAAGGTCATTATCTCACAAAAAAACCGCGCGTCAAATAAAACAAAAAAAACGACCGCCACCTTGTCCACTTTTAGAAACCTTTCGCGCGATAATTTATTTTTTGAGTTTTAAGACAATCCTTCGTTCCTGTGGCTTTACACTTTCAATAACAAACGTATGTTCTTTGGATCCGCTCAATTGTTTTTTCATTTCTTCAACGCTTCCAAAATCAGTTACATGGAGTTGCCCTTGTATTTCCGCGTCCAGCGCCACAGTCGCTCCAAACGGGTTAAAGTTGTATATAAACCCACTTACTTCTTCTCCTTCTGTATAGCGTTTTAGAACATCCATCCATGGATCCTGCTTTAACGCTTTCAATGAAAGCGATACTTTCCCATCCTTAATATCGGTTATTTTTACTTTCACGACATCATCAACTTTCACAATTTCTTTCGGATTATCAATCAAACGCCACGCGAGTTCTGAAACATGAATAAGCCCCTCAACTTGCGGGTTATCGGTAAATTTAATAAACACGCCAAAGTCGGCGACACTTGAAACAATTCCCTCAACAACTTGTCCAACTTCATAATTTTTTACCAGTTCTTTGCTTGAGATCTCCGTTGCTTCTCGCTCTGAAACAATAAGTTTATTTGCCCGCGGATTCGCGTCAATAATTTTTACCAATAATTCCTGCCCGACAAGCCCCTGAAGCGATTCGGTAACTTTATCTTTGTCAGACACTTCGGAAACCTTCGGATAATGCTCGTCTGATAATTGAGATACAGGAAGAAATGCCTGAACGCCACTTATATCGGCGAGCAATCCTCCCTTATTAAATCCAACTATACGAATCGAAACCGGCTCGTCTTTTTCTTTTATCTCAGCAATATCGCTCCACGCCTTCTCCCTTCCCGCCTCGGCAAGAGAAAGTTCCACATAACCATCTTCATTGTCAATATCAACAACTTTTGCCTGGATTGGAGATCCCGTTTCTAAACCGCGTATAAGTTCACGCGCGTTTTGAATCTCGCTCGGATAGACGACTCCTGTCCCATAACGCCCAAGATCAATAAGCATCTTTTTTGACTCGCGCTCAAGGATTTTTCCATCAACGATGTCTCCGGGTTTCAAAAATGAAAACAATCGCGGATCGGTTTTCATCGCGTAAGAAAGTATTGAGCTACTTTTCTGTTTTTGTACATTAATCATAATAGGGAAAGATTATCAAAAGAATACATAAAAATCAACCCTCGCAATCACTCGTCTAAAATGACACCACCATTTAACATTATAAAATGACACCGAAATGATATTGGTTCTGTAATATAAAACGACACCGAAATTCAACTGAGTAAAATGAAGTTTAATAAGGTCGAAAAAATAAATTTCTTATCGTGTCGACAGTGCTCAATTACGTAAATACTGAATAACCGCGGCTGAAAATAAAAACATAGTAAAGAAATCCAAAAAAATTCCCAGAAAAGCCGACTAAGTAGACGAAGAATAAATGAGGACATCAGTCATTTTTACACGCAAATCATCACCTGACAAACCCATCACTATTGCTATGTTACATCACGATGTTATGTTTCATCGTGGCACTATGCTATAGCATAGTGGTCAGAGTTTTGGATTTACAAACCTTGGAACTATGACATGTCATAGTATTATGATATATCATAATACCTTGAATTGCAGAAAATTCTATGACTTCATAGAGCGCAAGATGTATGTGGGGTTATACAATTTGGAAGTTTGGAAAACTACAATTCAGAAGTTAAACTTCCGATTTTTAATTTTTCTCATGCCGCGTGTAGAGAATATTAAAGTTTGATTGAAAAACTTTTCGCTTAATATAAAATATTTTGCTATAATATCCATTATGATCATTACCTATCAAGAAGAAAATTACTTTAAGGTCCAGTCGGGGGAACAGACAATTCTTACCGATCCGACAAACCAACGATCAATTAAAGGGGCGAATGTGGTGATTTTTTCGTCCATAAAAGACAGCGAAATTATATCTCAAATTCCATTAGAAGAGGGATCTCCAATTTCCATATACCACCAAGGAGAATATGAAATCGGAGGCATACATATCCGCGGGTGGAGCACCGAGCATGAGGGCGATGTTGAAAAAACAATGTATAATATTCAATGGGATGATATTTCCATTGGAATTCTGGGACCTCTTACGAAAGAACTTGACGCAAAAACGCTTTTCGCGTTCCAAGAAATTGATATTCTTATTGTCCCCGCGGGAGGGAAACCGTACATACAGCAATCAGCCGCGGCAAAGATTATACGCCAACTTAAACCGGGTATTATTATTCCTTCTCTTTTCAAGGATTTGAAACCGTTTCTCAGGGAGATAGACGGCGATGACGCGCTGTTTGAAGAAAAACTTACAATAAAAAAGAAAGACATCGTCCCGAACGCAATGAAAATTGTCGTTTTAAAGCCGTGTCTTCCAAGCGAAAAATAGTATGAAGAAAGAATACGCGCATCGGGCGCGTGGTTATCTTGAAAAAATACGCGGCTCCGACGAAAGCGTGAAAAAGAAATTTCTTACCATAACATCAATTATTTTGGCATTTTTTGTTGTTGTTGTATGGATATTTTATCTTAATATAACAATATCAAGTATCGCGCAAAATACCGCGGCGCCGCCTGAAAAGAAAGTTATTGCGGAAGAACAGAAATCTCCTCAAAATACATCGTCTTTTTTTAAGACGTTTGAGCGCGGATCATATATTATTTTTCAGGATATAAAAGAAAAAACAAATAAAATTACGGAATGGATTACAAAAAAGATGTCAGTTATTATTGATAAATTTACAACCCGCAATGAGATTATTATTGAAGGAAATTCTCTCCGTTACGCGCCCCAGATAATTGAGCCGCTTCCGAAAGCGCGACTTCCTTAATTTGCCGAACGCTTGGAATTTCTCTTTAATTTAGATATTCTAATGCGAAAGAACTATGGAACAAGAACCAAATAAAAATATAAAACCCATTGAAATCACGGACGAGCTTCGTGAATCATATTTAAATTACGCTATGTCCGTTATCGTTTCGCGCGCGCTTCCGGATGTGCGTGACGGGTTAAAACCCGTGCAACGCAGAATTCTATGGGCTATGTGGGATTCCGGACTTGTTCATAACGCAAAGTTCAAAAAATCGGCGAATGTCGTTGGAGAAGTAATGGGCAAATACCATCCGCATGGCGATTCCGCTATTTACGATACCATCGCGCGTATGGCGCAGGACTTTTCACTTCGCTACCCCCTCATTGACGGCCAGGGAAACTGGGGATCAGTTGACGGAGACGCCCCCGCGGCAATGAGATATACCGAGGCGCGCCTTACAAAAGTTTCCGAGGCGCTTCTCACAGACATTGAAAAAGAGACGGTTGAGTGGGATGGAAATTATGATAACACGCGGCTTGAACCAAAATGCCTTCCGGCAAAAGTGCCGAACCTGCTTCTAAACGGCGCCATGGGTATCGCTGTCGGTATGGCAACATCAATTCCTCCGCACAATTTAAGCGAAGTTGTTGACGCCATTGTGTACTTGAGCGAACACCCCGATGCGGATACAAAGGAACTTATGAAATACATTCCCGGCCCCGATTTTCCAACCGGAGGAATTATTTATGACCGTAAGGCGATTGAGGAAGCGTATTCTACCGGAAGAGGATCTGTTATTATGCGCGCGGTTGCCGATATTGAGGAACGAAAAAGCGGGAGTTACCAGATTATTATTACTGAAATTCCCTACCAAGTGAACAAAGCGGAACTTATTTTGAAAATAGCAAATCTCGTCGTGGAAAAACGCGTGGAAGGAATTCGCGATCTTCGCGATGAATCCGATCGCGACGGTATGCGTATCGTAATTGAAATCAAACAAGACGGAGCGCCGCAAAAAATATTGAATCAGCTTTATCAACACACGGAACTCCAGAAAAAATTCTATTTCAATATGATCGCCCTCATGAATAACGGCCTTCAGCCACAGATTCTTTCCCTTAAAGAAATGCTAAGCGCGTATCTTGACCATCGCGTAATTATGGTTCAAAAAAGAACTGAATTTGATCTCAAAAAGGCGCGGGAGCGGGCGCATATTTTGGAAGGGCTCGCGAAAGCGCTTAACGCGATAGATAAAGTTATCGCGGTTATTAAAAAATCAAAAGATAAGGACGACGCGCGAAAAAATTTAATAAAACAGTTCGCGTTTACTGAAATTCAGACAAACGCGATTCTTGAAATGCGCCTTCAAACGCTCGCCGCGCTTGAACGTCATAAGATAGAGGACGAATTAAAAGAAAAAAAACAACTTATCGCGGATTTAGAGACAATTTTGAAAAGCAAAAAAAAGATAATGGATATCGTCCTCAAAGAAGCGCTTGAAATGAAAGCCGCGTTTCCTGACGCGCGCAAAACAAAAATGATTGCCTCCGGTCTCAAAGATTTTCAAGAAGAAGATCTCATACCGCAAGAGGACGTGATTATTACACTCACCAAAGACGGATATATTAAGCGCCTTCCGGCGACAACTTTCAAAGCGCAACGCAGAGGAGGAAAGGGACTTATCGGTATTGATCTCAAAGAAGAAGATCAGATTTATAAAATTCTATTTGCAAACACGCACGATAACGCGCTCTTTTTCACCGATCGCGGACGAACGTTTCAGACAAAAGTATATGATGTTCCAGTTGCTTCGCGAACGGCAAAAGGCAAATCAATTTATACATTTCTTACCATACCGGGAACCGAAAAGATAAACGCGATTATCACCTATAAAGACAGCGAGAAGTCCTCCGCCTTCTTAGTGATGATAACCGAAAACGGCATTATCAAAAAAACACCGCTTGATGGATTTGAAAATGTCCGCCGCACAGGCATTATCGCCCTTAAACTCAAAAATGATGATTCATTGAGGTGGGTGAAGCGATCGTCGGGAAATGATAATATTATTCTCGTAACAAAATATGGAAAATCTATCAGATTTAAGGAAAAGGACGTGCGTTCTATGGGACGAACCGCCGGCGGCATAAAAGCGCTGCGCCTCAAAAAAGGCGATGTTATTGCCGGACTGGATATTATAGAAAAAGAAAAACAACCGGTTGGAAAAGAACGTCTTATTGTTGTAATGGCAAACGGATACGGAAAACAGACGCTACTTAAGGAGTATAAAACACAGAAACGCGGAGGAGGCGGTATTAAGACGGCAAACGTTACGACAAAAACGGGGAATGTTATTGACGCGCGGATTGTTGATGATGAGATAGAAGAGATAATCGCGTTCTCGTCAAATGGACAGGTTATTCGCACAAAACTTTCCGCTGTGCGTATCGCCGGACGCGCGACACAGGGAGTTAAAATTATGAATCTGGATAAAGGGGACTCGTTGAGCGGGATTGTGTGCCTATAAACCTTTTGCGTCGCAAAAAGTATCCGCCGGTTGGCGGATTAAAATTTAAAATTTTTAATCAAAATATGAATGTTTTCTGCCTACGTCAGATAAATAATTTTTAAACATCAAATCAACTTGGATGATCTAAAAATATTTTCTAAGGGAGTAAACTTTCTACTTTCTACTTTATACTTTATACTTAATTTGTAATGATTTTCACCAAAAACCAAGTTGTCATAGCGGGTATTGTGGGATTTATTCTCATTATTTTTATCTTTATGCTCCTCGGAATTATTCCCGGACTAAAAGGTGGCGGTAGCGGTGACATCCGGCAAACAACAGTCGCAACACTTACTATGTGGGGAATAGAGGATTCAAAAAATGACCTCGTCCCAATATTTGCATCGTTTAGCGCGCTCTATCCAAAAGTACAAATACAATACCGCCAGTTTTCCAATTTCAAAGAATATAATAACGCCCTGCTTGACGCGCTTGCCTCAAGAACGGGCCCTGATATTTTCGCGATTAGAAACACGGACCTTCCATCATCAATAAACAAAATTACGCCCGCCCCGGATACAATTATTCCGCTCGGAACCGTACGGCAATTATTTCCACAGGTTGTAAATCAAGATTTTGTCCAGCAGGGAAAAACATACGCGCTTCCGCTTTCTATTGATACGCTCGCGCTTTTTTACAATCGCGATTTGCTGGATCAAACGGCGCTTGCTGTCCCCGCGACGTGGGAAGATTTTATAAAAACAGTTTCTAAGCTGACTACGTTTGATAAAACACAAAACATCGCGCTTTCTGGCGCCGCGATTGGGGGGTCGGCAAAAAGTATACCGGAGGCGGCTGACATACTTTCGCTTCTTATGCTTCAGACCGGCGCGCAAATGACATCTCCCGACTTTACTTCGGCGGTATTTAATTCAAATGAGGGTAAAAACGCGCTTACGTTTTATACTCAATTCGCCAACAACAGGAGTAAATCATATTCATGGAATGACGGACTCGCGAATAATTTAGACGCGTTCGCGCAGGAAAAAACCGCAATGATATTTACTTATCACTCGTCAATTCCCGAAATACAAAAAAGAAACGCGTTTCTAAACTTTCAAATAGCGCAAATACCACAGCCGCAAAACAATCCAAAGGCAATCGCGTACGCCTCATATTATGGCTACGCCGTTTCAAAACAGAGTAGATACGCGAATATCGCGTGGGAGCTTCTCGCGTACGCGCTTACCAATGCGCAAACAGGGAAAAACTATGTTGATACTTCCAATAGACCGCCCGCGCTAAGCGAACTTGATAGAACATACCAGAACGATCCAACGCTTGGCATATTCGCTCGTCAGGCGCTCATCGCGCGCTCGTGGCCGCAGGCCGACGCGGATATTGTACAATCAGCATTTTCAAAAGCGATTGAGGCGGTTAACGAAAACACACTCACCGTGGAACGCGCGCTTCAGCAAGCGCAGGATCAGATAACGGCGGGTATGGTACGATAATATTATGGTCAAAAAAACGTTTTTCTTTTCACTTGCCGCGTTTCTTTCTTTTCCTCTGTTTGCGTCCGCGCAAAACATTTGGAAAGGCGCGAAATGTGGCGGCATCGCCATAGTAACGGGCGGACCAACAGGCCCATGTAGTTTCTGCGACGCGGTAATTGTTTCGTCAAACATCATCACATATCTAACCGAACTCGCGATAGTTATTGCCGTCGCGATGATCGCGTATGGGGCGATACTTATGATGATATCGGCGGGGAACCAGACAAAGTTCGCTGATGGAAGATCAACGATGACAAGCGCTATTATTGGTCTTGTTGTTACGCTCTCGGCGTGGCTTATCGTAAACACGATTTTGCATCTCCTTTCCGGAAACTCGCCTATTCCATGGAATCAGATACAATGTAAATAACATATAATAGATATATGAAGAAAATTTTGATTGCGTTATTGATTTTTAGCATTTTTCTTTTACCATTATTCGGCGTCCTCGCGGATTGGATTTCTGATTGTCCTCCAAACACGCTATGTAATCCATTGGGCGCAAATAAAACAATCACCGATGTCTTAGAAACCATCCTCAATTGGATTACTACAAAAATCGGCCCACCGCTTGCGGTCTTGATGATTGTTATTGGTGGATTTCAGATGGTGTTCGCCAGTGGCGATCCAGAGAGATTCAAAAATGGCAGACAGACGATAGTGTACACCGTCATTGGATATGGTATAATTTTCCTTGCGTGGGGATTGGTTTCTCTGATACAAAATATCTTGAAACCATAATAGACCTACCGCTTAATAATTTTCGTTGATGGAATTCTCAAATTTTAGGCGAGGCGAAGCGGAAATTGTAAGGCATATACAAAGTATCTGCTGAACAATTTCCGCAAAGCCGCAGCCCAAATTTGGAAATTCCAATAGAAAGATTGTTAAGCGGTAGGTCTAATGGAAAGGTCGAAATGTAAACACAAATTAAATTAGTCGAATAATTTTCTACAAAATATGAAAATTACGAAATCAATTTTTTTCATATATTCGTAATAAGTTCATAATTCGTAGAGAATATCAAAATATGATTAAAAAAACGGTATCATTTTTAGCGACATCGGCGGTCTTGTTCACGCCGTTTTTAGCCGGAGCGCAACCAACATTGCCAACCGCGGGTCAGACGGGGATTCAAAATTACGGCGCTCTAACAACGAAATTTGATGTAATAGGCAATTGGATGTTTGGAATTCTTCTCTTTCTTGCTGTTATATTTATTATCTACGCGGCATTCTTATATCTCACATCGGGTGGAGTTGAAGAAAAAACAAAACAAGCGAAGGACTATATTATCTACGCGGTCATTGCTATCGCTGTCGCTATTCTTGCTAAGGGTATAATTGCTCTTATAGGAAGCTTCTTTGGGGTAACCACAACTCAATAACAATGCTACAGAAAATTAAAATTATCTTTCCTTTGAGTTTTCTTTTTCTTTCTTCTGTCGCGCTTGCCACGAATTCAACAATCATTGATACGCCGCAAGGAGTTGTAAATCTTATTACTAAAATCGGGAATTGGGCATATGGCATACTTCTTGGGCTTGCCGTTGTTTTTGTCGTAGTTGCCGGATATATGTATCTTTTCTCCGGGGGAGACACAGAGAAAACCGAGAAGGCGAAAGAACAGATAATTTACGCGGTTATTGCCGTTGCGGTCGCGATTCTTGCAAACGGTATTATCGCCCTCCTTCAAAATATTCTCACAAAATAAAAAGAAAAACCGTCTCTCGCCAAGGCGGTTTTTTGTTGTATAAATCCCGTTAGAAATAATACAAAATAACAATTACAAAATGAGCGAAAATTGATATTAGCGCCGTATTTTGTCTTAAAGTTTTGTGAATGTGTATAGATTTCTAACGGGATAAAAAAGGAATCCCCAAGACAAATTTTGTCTTGGGGATTTATTTTAATTATATTGGCTGATTTCTATCCTCGTGGGTACTGAGGATGAGAAGATTATCGTACCTTCTGATGTTTTTGTTATGTATTTTGTACCCAATATGGGCTTTTTTTCTACATAACCATTATCGGAGGAATCAAGATAGAAGCATGGAGCATCTACCTTAACCTTTAAGATAACCCCGGGGAGGAATGTCCTTTCCGAAATCCAGGTTTCCCCGGCTTTCAGAAAGATTTCTTTCTGATATTTTTGTTCAACAACCAATTCCTGGTGTTGTTGAATCATCACGTTTGAGGTGGTAGGTATTGAAATGTTTATTTTTTCCTCTCCAACAATCACATTATCAATGTTGCCAACAAAACCCAACACCGCGGCGCCCGTCTTTGGCAACAGCGCGTATATTGTCAGCAAAACAAACAAAGTAACTAAAATTGTTTTTGCTTTTCGCGCAACAATTTCAATGTTGCTCGGAAGTATCAGAGAAATAATTGCTATACCGACAATTACCGCTAACCAAACAGGAATCATGTTTCCAAGATTTGTTATATCAAATATTCTTAGATACAATCCCGCAAAAAGCTCTAATGCAATTGCGAAAAAAAGAGTATCAACAAGTTTTTTGCTTTCCTTATTCTTTTTTAGTATCTCAACCAACAGTGGGTCTATATATGCTAAAAAAAGAAATATAAGAGCTGATACCGGAACTATCACAGCAACATATGACATCAAAACCCCCGAAACCAACGAGATCAAAAGGATGATTACAAACCATCCGACAAGCGAAATTATCGCCCATCTTAATGCCCCGTTAGAAATTAACCATAGATCATATAAATGATCAAAAAGATTTCTGTTCATTTTGATTCTCCTTCGTAATTTAAGAGTAAGTTTCTCCTTACTCTTTGAAAAACATTTTTGGGCTTTCCCTTATTTATTTCAGGAATATCAAGTTTTTTGATTTCCTCGTTAATTAATTTAAGTGTCACAAGAGCAGTATTTCTTGCTCCTTCTAAAAATCTTAGAACGGCCTGACTTTTCCAGTTATATTCCAAGATTTCTATGGTATTATCCCTCTGCTCGGGACTCATACCATTTAATGACTCAAGGAGTTTTATATATTTCTCCTCACCGGTTTTGTCAATAACAACTTTTCCGGTTTTTTCCTCCTTTATTGGATTACAAAACGCGGAAAAGGCAATAGTAAGAACCGAACTTGCTTTGTCCTCAAACCCGCTCTCATACTTTTCCCCCGAAGAAGGCCTTATTTCTCTTTTGTTCCAATTTTCAAAGGCCTCCATAAGTTTTTGAAAATTATAATTACGGTTATAAATGTAATTAAGAGCCAGCTGTCTTATTTCTCGCATGCTCTCTTTTTTATTTATTCCCTCAACAACCCCCTTTGATCCTCCCTCAATTAATATCTTTTTGATCCAGTCGGCAACAAAAATTGCCACTCCGGCAATTGTGAAATTGCCGACATTTTCTTTACTGAAAATACTCATTTTATTTCTCCTTAATTTATTATTTAATTGTTTATTTACTGTTTGTATTCTATCATAGATATATTATTTTGTCAAACTGTATAAAATAGCCATAAAATATGGCGTTTTTATATCAAAATATGTAGTATTTATGTGTATTATTTGGTTATGGGAACGTGGCGGAACTGGCAGACGCGCTAGGCTTAGGACCTAGTGGGAATTAAATCCCTTGAGAGTTCAAATCTCTCCGTTCCCACACCATATATAAAAATAAAAATCATTTATTGATTATTTTTATATTGAGATCTGAACCGGGAAAAGGTTTGGGAAAATGAAAGTTTTCCAGTGGTGAAAATATTGAAACCGCAAGGCGTCACGGAGTTCATCTAAGGCGGATTACGTTTGATTTCTCTTCATTCTCATAAGTTAGTGTTTGTTTTTGTGTTTCCACGTTTCATTTCAAAAAAATATGGGCTTCGTCGTTTATCTCATTTTTTATCTAACTAACAGCTTTTTACATATCAAGAAAAATAATGGGCTTTGTTTATCTCATTTTTTATCTAACTAACAGCTTTTTACATAACATTTGCCGACTATGACATGTCATAGTATTCTAAAACATCATTTTTCGTAGCTAATAGTTATATGCGAGAAAAAGACCCCTCAACTTCCATTTTGTATATAACTGCTAATAATCATACGCATAATATCCGATCTTAATTTATTTCATTTGGTAACTAATAATACCTAATCTAAGCTTATTTCATTATTTCTCGCTATGACATGTCATAGTATTTAAAATGTGACAAACTTAATTATATTGTATGACGCGTCACAATATTTAAAACACTCACTATGACATGTCATAGTCGGTCTCATGTGACATATATTCATAGCCACAAAGGAACTAATTAAGGCAAGTAAACTCTTCCATATTTTGTTCTAACACGTCTTTCGTTGGGTTTTATTTTGTTTGAAATAGTATCAGAAGTATATACTTTCTTTTTACGCTCTGTTTTTCCTCTTTCGCGATAACTTTTATAACCTTCCTCTTTAATTGCTTTTCTCAAACCGCTGATTGTTTGGGGTGAAAGCCAAAGTTCTTCAGCAATTTCTCTATATTGCTTTCCCGAATTTATCCTATTCATTGCCACGGCGCGCATAACTAAATTATGGCGTTCACTGGAAGTAATAATTGGTTCCAAAAATCTTTCCGATCTTAATATTTTTTGCCAGCACGCATCCTCCCATATCTTACGCGAAGGATAACTGTCTACTGACGGCAAATCAAATAATGTTTTTTCTTTTCTGTTTTTCTTGTTTTTTTGTTTCTTATTCATTGTTTATTAAATATAATTTTTGCTTTTTATTTCCCTTCAATTAAGTTTATCATATCCTAAATATTATGACATGTCATAGTTAGTGTTCTGAAATTTAAACAATATGATATGTTTTTTGCTTTGTGACAGTAATAATTAACATTACATTGTTATACCCCACACAATTAAATCTTCTCACTATGACATGTCATACAATTTAAACATTGCGATACCCTTTGTTTTATGGCGGTAAATTAACATTATGTTGTCAGTCCCTGTATAATTAAGTTTGTCATATTTTAAATACTATGACATGTCATAGTGAGAATTGATGTGTCGCGCTTAAGACGTTTGTTAGAATTTGATGATGTATTTTATGGTATTTTTTATAATGTTTTTTGTTATGTTTTCTCGTGATATTTCTCGTAGTGTTTTTTGTGATATCTCTCACAATGTTTCTTGTGATGTTTTTCACCGCATTTCTTGTGATATTTTTTGTGATGTTCTGTCGTGTAATAAATTAAAACATTTTCCGACACGCGTGTCTGTCACATAATAAATAAAACATTTTCCGACATATATTATCTGTCGGAAAATGTTTTCTTTGATGTTACAATGAAAACGTGACAGAAATTCAAAAGTATATACACGACTATATTTCATATTTGGAGATAGAAAAAAATAGATCTCCTAAAACGCAGGAAAATTATAAGCGTTATCTCGCGATATTCGTAAAAAATACCGGTATCACGGAAATCTCGCAAATTACTCAAGACACGGTGCGGGATTTTCGTTTAAAAATATCGCGTAGGGATATTAAAAAAAATACACAGAGTTATTACATCATCGCAATTAGAAACTTCCTAAAATATCTGATAAAGCGGGGAATGAGAGTAATGTCGCCCGAAATAATTGAGCTTCCGAAGATTTCTCGACGCGACATAGAAACACTTAGCTACGAGGAACTTGAGCGGCTCATTTCCGCGCCAATTGGAAATGATTTGCGCGCGCTTCGTGATCGCGCCATCCTTGAGACATTTTTTTCAACAGGCATGCGTCTTTCCGAACTCTGCTCGCTCAATAGATATATTGACGTTGAACGCGGTGAAATATCCGTTCGTGGAAAAGGGGACAAGTTGCGTGTTGTATTTTTATCAAAAGACGCGAAAGAAAAATTGAAAGCATATCTCAATAAACGGTCAGATGCCGAAGAAGCGCTTTTTGTCGGTATTTCACGAGGAGGAAGGGTCTTGAGTCGTATCACGCCAAGAACGGTGGAACGGCTCGTTGACCACTACGCGCGAAAAGCGGGAATCCCGAAAAAAGTGCATCCGCATCTTTTTAGACATAGTTACGCTACCGATCTTCTTATAAACGGCGCAGACATAAGGTCGGTGCAGGAGCTTTTGGGCCATGCGAACATTTCAACAACACAGATTTACACACACATTACCAATAGAGAACTCCGCGAAGTACATAACGCGTTTCATGGGAGAAGAAGAAAAACTGGGTAGCTTAGACAATTTTTAATTTAAACTTCTAAATTTTAATTGAATTTTTCCGCTTCCGCGAGAAGTAGAGGAGGTAGAGAAAAATAAATCTCAAATTAATTTTGTTATATTCGGAAGTCGGACTTCCGATTTTTAATTAATTTTGAATGATTTGAGTCAAGTAAGACAATCTACTAAATTATTCTAACGATCGTTAACTTAATTTAGTAAAACATTATTTTCGCCCGCAAATTTATGTTTTGGATATAAAACACGGAATATAAGCATTGGACCGCCCACCTGAGTTATTTCAGGCAAGTCGGTTGGAGCAGGCGGAGAAAATTAGAAATTCTATCTGTTATCTGTTCTCTGTTCCCTATTGTTAGTAGTTGGTTGTCGGTTGTTTATTATCTGTTAGTTTTTTGACAATTTAAAAGAATTACGATAGGATTAGTTTGTTATGCTTTCAAAGAAAAAAAAACAAACAGTTGTTAAGGAATTCCAAACACACGAGACCGACACCGGTTCAGCTAAAGTGCAGATAGGACTCCTTACAAAGCAAATAAAGGAACTCGCGAATCACCTCAAGAGACATTCAAAAGACAATCACTCGCGACGCGGTCTTCTTATGATGGTCGGGAAGAGGAGAAAATTTCTCCAATATCTAAAGCGCGAAGATGAAAAGGAGTACGCGAAAATCGCGAAAAAACTGGAACTTGAGGCATAATACATGCATATTTATCAAAATCATCGCGTAGGAATATTTATTGATGTCCAGAACATCTATCATTCCGCAAAAAATCTTTATCAATCCCGCGTTAACTTCCAGGAGCTCTTAAAACATCTCCTTGCGCGACGACAACTCATTAAGGCCTTCGCGTACGTGGTAAAGAGCGAGACGGCTCTCGGAGAAGAGTCATTTTTTGACGCGTTAGAAAAAGCGGGCATTGATTTACGCATCAAGGATTTGCAGGTGTACGCGGGCGGAGCAAAAAAGGGCGACTGGGATGTTGGACTCGCGATTGACGCCGTACGACTTGCTCAATCACTTGATGTTATAGTTCTTGTTACCGGAGACGGAGATTTTGTTCCGCTTATTGAATACTTGCGGTTAGGACAAGGAAAACAGGTTGAGGTTGCCGCTTTTTCAAGAACCGCTTCCGCGCGCATCAGAGAAGCGGCCGACACATTTATTGAGATTGAATCCATTCCTAAAATGCTTCTTAAAATAAATAAAAGACGCGAACGAGGCGATGCCGGTATAAAAAAACAAAGACCATTCGCGCGAGAAATTTAACAAAAATCAAAAAAATATATATTATGAAATTAAACAGAAAAATTTACACGACACAACTTGACGGAGAGGAAATCAGCCTGGAGTTTTCGGAGCTCGCGGGACAGGCGAATGCTTCTGTTATCGGACGACACGGGAACACGACCGTTCTCGCGACTGTTGTAATGGGAAAAGAAGATACGCAAGGAGATTACCTTCCACTCACGGTTGATTATGAAGAAAAATTTTACGCTGTAGGGAAAATACTTGGAAGCAGATTTATGCGCAGAGAAGGGAGGCCATCTGATGACGCGACTCTCTCCGCGCGTCTTATAGACCGCGCCATTCGTCCACTTTTTAATCAGCGCTTGAGACGAGAAGTTCAGGTTGTTGTAATGATTTTGGAATATGATGAGAAAACCGATCCGGACATAATCGGACTTCTTTCAGCGTCAATCGCGCTCGCTGTTTCGGATATTCCTTGGGATGGACCTGTTGCCGGGGTAAAGTTCACGTCTGGAACGTCAAAAGAAAGTTCTAACTATTACACGTCGTTCTTTGCCGGAGGAAAAGGAAAAATTTACCCCAACGCTTCTATGGAGAAGGTGGGGGTAAATATGATTGAGTTTGATGGAAAAGAAATCGCCGAAGAGACGGCGCGTAAACTTTTTAGCGAGGCGCAAAAAAAAATAGAAACACTTATTGAATTCCAGAAAAAAATTGTCTCTGAAATAGGGAAACGGAAAGCGGAAATTATGATTCCAGAGCCGGACGTTGAATTGGTTAAATCCGTACACGAATTTATTTCTAACAAAATTGAAGAAACACTCAAGACAAAAACAGTTGAGCAGTTAAAAAAATCTCTTTTTGAACATATTAAAGAAAAAAATCCCGATATATCTTTTGTGTACATAGAAAATATTTTTGAACAAGAGATAGATGTGTTTGTCCATAAACAGGCGATTGAAAAAAATACCCGTGTTGACGGCAGAAAATTTGATGAGATACGCGATCTCTATGCCGAAGTTGGAGTGCTGAAGAGAACACACGGATCGGCTATTTTTACGCGCGGAGCAACACAAGTACTTGCTGTAACAACACTCGCATCCCCTTCCGCGGAACAGCTTATTGAGACACTAAAATTTTCAGGTAAACGCAGATTTATGCTCAATTATAATTTTCCTAAATTCTCAACTGGAGAAACTGGACGATCACGCGGTCCCGGAAGGCGCGAGATAGGACACGGGGCGCTCGCAATGAAAGCGATCGCGAATATTATTCCATCAAAAGAAGAGTTCCCATACGCCATCCGCGTCGTTGCCGAAACACTTTCATCAAACGGCTCGTCTTCCATGGCATCAACTTGTTCAACGTGTCTTTCTCTTATGGACGCGGGAGTCCCGCTCAAGAAGCACGTCGCCGGTATCGCGATTGGACTTATGTCTAACGAATCGGGCGCCTATAAAATTCTAACCGACATACAAGGACCGGAGGATCATTATGGCGATATGGATCTTAAAATCGCCGGAACGCGAAACGGCATTACCGCTATTCAGATGGATGTAAAAATAAACGGCATAACGCCAGAAATATTTCGCGACGCACTTGACGCCGGAAAGAAGGCGCGCGAAGAGATATTGGTTATTATGGAAAACACATTGCCGAAATACCGCGATCACGTTTCTCCTTTTGCTCCGACAATTATGACGCTTCCTATATCGCAGGAAAAAATAGGACTTGTTATTGGTCCCGGCGGAAAGACGATCAATGGCATAATTGCCGAAGTTGGCGGTGGTATAGCTATTGACATAGAACAGGAGGGTCTTGTGTTTGTTTCTGGAATAGACAAAAACGCGGTGCAAAAGGCGTACAATATTGTAAAAAGCATAATCAGAGATATTGAGATCGGTGAAGTTGTTGAGGGAACGGTTGTAAAAATATTTGAATTCGGAGCTATTGTGGATCTTGGCGGAGACAAAGACGGTATGATTCATGTTTCCGAACTTAAAAACGGATTTGTAAAAAGTGTTGAGGAAGTTCTCCATATTGGAGATGTTGTAAAGGCAAAAGTTATACGCGCGGAAAATGGGAAAATTGGCCTGTCTATTAAGGCGCTTGAAAAATAGATTTCCACATCTTTTCATGAGGTATTGAGCCCCAAATTTCTTATCCACAAGAAGCGATTCATATAATGGTGTATAATTAGAGCAATGGAAAATAACCAATTTTCTGATCCGTCGTCTGGCGTACCAAAGCCCATCGGAACCGGCGAGGGCGAGTCGCCGTTACAGAACATCCCGATGCAAAATATCACTATGCAAACAATGGAATCGGATATAAAGTCAATGAAAGAAAATGGCGGAACACAGCCGACTCCGTACATTCCGAACACAAACACACAACCAGCGATGGGCGGCAATAATGCTTTTATTCCTCAACAGATGAATAACGATCAATTTTTAAATCAACAACCACCCACTCCTTCAAAGGAACAATTTCAAGAAAGTACGCTTCCTCCTGAACAACCCAAAAAATCAAGCAGGGGTCTATTTGTAGGTATTATCACATTCCTTGTTGTTGTCGGGTTTGGACTTGCCGGATATTTCTTCGTGTATCCTTATTTTGTAAATCCATCAAGCGACGGCCAAGAACAAACACCTGTCGCTTCAGAACAACCAGCAGTTATTCCACAGGAATCAATCGCGCCGCAAGAACCCGCCGTATCTACACCAACGTCTACACCAACATCCACAGAGACCTCCGCTCCAGTAGAATTAATACACAAGTCGCTGTTTAAAAACCCAGCCGACATAACATCAGAAATATCTCTTGCCTCTCTTTCGTTTGGCTCATATTCATCATCTATAGAAAACGCGACTGCCGATGTTTCTTTGTTTAAGGAAATTGTTTTTAGAAATGACGGGAAGGTTATTTCGTTTAGCGACTTAATGAGTATTATCGCTCCAAAAACATTTTTAGATGTAGCGACAGAATTTAATCCGGATGCGACGTTCTTTGCTTACACGAATAGCGATGGAACATGGCCTGGCGTTATTGCAAAAATCAAAACAGGCGCACAAATAGATGGTATAAAAACAAAGATGGCCGCGTTTGAAACAAGCGAGGAATTTAAAAATTTCTTTCTCTCCGATCCGGGAACCGCCAAGGGCTGGAACAATGGAAAGATAGGAACATTCATATCCAGATATAACTCATTTTCAAAAAAAGGAGCGTCATTTAACTACGTGTGGGCTAATGACACGCTTGTGATAAGCACAAACTACTCTGGTATTCAGGAAGCGCTTAAGCGTCTTGGTCTCTAAATTAGTATGAATATAAAAGAAGAGAGAAAACAAAAACTTCTTGAAGAAAAAAAGGAGCTTGAGGAAGAGATACAAAAACATAAACAACCAATTGATTTTGGGAGTGATGTTGATGACTTTGATGAAGAAACGAATGAGTCAGAAGAAGCGGTAAATCAATTAGCGCTTCTTGAAATGTTTAAAGAGCGTCTTCGTGGGGTGGAAAAAGCGCTTGAAGAAATTAAAAACGAAAATTAGTTTTTTCATAGAGTAATGGGAAACAACGTTTCAAAGATTTATTCAGCGGAGCTTGATGGAATCAACGCGGAATTAGTGGAAGTGGAGGCCGACATAAATGTTGGTCTTCATTCGTTTAATGTTGTTGGATTAGGCGACAAAGCGGTAAATGAGGCAAAAGAACGGGTAAATTCAGCCCTTAAAAATTCTGGCATCAAACCGCCGACAAAAGAGAACAGGAGAATTACAATAAACCTCGCCCCCGCGGACCTTAAAAAATCAGGGGCGCATCTTGACCTTCCTATAGCAATAGCATATCTAATCGCAAGCGACCAAATAAAACAATTTAACACGCGTGACAAGCTTTTTGTTGGTGAACTTTCCTTAGATGGCTCCGTGCGAGGCATAAATGGTTGCTTAAACATAGCGTTGCTTGCCAAAAAAAAGAATATATCAACGCTCTTTGTTCCAAAAGAAAACGCGGAAGAGGCCGCTATCATCCCAAATATTAACATCGTCCCCGTCTCTTCTCTTAAAGAACTTATAGATCATCTTGAAGAACGAGCCATTATTCCTTTTCAACAAAAAACCATTATTCAACCAAAACCATTTTCTGGGCCGGTTATTATGAGCGACGTGCGAGGAAACGACGCCGCCAAACGGGCATTGCTTATAGCGGCCGCCGGCGGGCATAATGTATTGCTTTCTGGTCCTCCCGGGACGGGAAAAACAATGCTCGCGCAAGCGTTCGCGTCAATTCTTCCTCCTCTTACAGAGGATGAAGTAATTGAGGTAACTCAAATCTACAGCGCGCTCGGGCTTACAAAAAACAACCACTTCGTTACCTCGCGCCCATTTCGGTCGCCCCATCACAGCGCCTCTCTTATTGCTATTATGGGAGGAGGGCCAAATCCACGGCCAGGAGAAATAAGTTTGTCTCATAGGGGAGTTCTTTTTTTAGACGAGATGCCCGAATTTCACAGAGACGCGCTTGAAGGACTTCGCCAACCGCTTGAAGACGGAAAAATTCATATATCACGAGCAAAAAAAACACTTACATTCCCTGCCCGATTTATTCTAATTGGCGCCATGAACCCATGCCCGTGTGGATACTTTGAAGACAGGGAAAAGGACTGCGTATGCAGCGCGCATGAGATTTTGCGATATCAGAAGAAAATATCAGGACCGCTTCTTGATAGATTTGACATACAACTTGAAATTCCACGAACGTCCATAGAAGAATTGAGAAAGGGTAGCGGCGCTTCAGAAAAAGAAAATGAAAAATTTACCAAACGCGTTTCATCTTCCAGAAAATTGCAAAGCGAACGATTCAAAAAGAATTCACATATAAAAACCAACGCCGAAATGACGTCAAAACTAACCGAGCGTATTGTAACGCTTGATGCTGATGGAGAATCATTTCTAAAACGGGCGCTTGAAAAAAATTTCATATCGCCGCGCGGGTATTATCGCATACTAAAAATCGCGCGCACGATCGCAGACGTGGAAGAAAGCGAAAATGTTTCCGCGGAACACCTCGCCGAGGCGTTTCAATATAGAGTAAGAGTAAATGAATAAATACACTCTTTTTAGAGTGGATTTATTCATAAATGACCTTGAATTACGAAATGGCTTTTGAGTTATTTCTTTATGCAGTGGGTCTAACAAATAAATTTCAAAACGCTAAACATAATATAAATAGTTTTTTGACATTTGATATTAGTTATTTGAATTTGTTTTAAAGTTTACTTTAAAACAAATGGATTCTTTGCTCCGATAACTTCAAAATGAAGGTGGCATCCGGTTGGACCGTGCGTACTGCCGGTATTTCCGACAAGCCCAATTTCCTCTCCGCGAAGAATGGGAGATCCGATTTTTACCAACGCTTTAGAGAGATGCGCGTAGCGTGTTTTGGTTCCATTTGGATGTTCAATAAGAACAAATATTCCATATCCGTTATTCCATCCAAGGGATCCATCGCCAAAATCCTTATCAGAAACAACCATGCCGTCGGCGGAAGCCACAACTGGCGTTCCACATTTATTTGCTATATCAACCGCGTTATAGGCATGAAGTTGACCCCAATTCCATCCCGCGACCGGAAGTGAAAAATAATTTTTAAGATCAGGGAGAGGAACATCGGATGACGCTTGCGCGACTTTTACAATTGAGGACTTTACATACGGCAAAATAAGAAATCCCTTCGCGGAGGCGAAGATGTCTTTATAGAGCGGGTTGTATGTTTTTATAAGATTTTGGTCGGCTCCATATTTTGAAGCGATTGATTCAATAGAATCATCGGGAGAAATGGAATAAAGCGCTCCTTGCACAGGAAGAATAATAATATCTTTTCCAGGTGTGAGTATTGATTTGATTCCTGAATTCGCGGAACGAATAGTATCAATGGTGATATTAAATTTTTTTGCTATTCCAGAAAGCGTGTCTTCGCGTTTTACGCGATACATTCTGAAACCGCTTTCTTTGTCTATAGAATTTGTGAGCGGGTCAGAAACACCAATAACCGACGTCCCTTCATAAAGCGTTTGCTCTGTGGCGCCTGCCGCGCCGGGATTTGAGATGTATGACGATTGCCCAATTATAATCGCGGAATTCTCTTGTAGAGAGACAACGGGACCTCCTGTTGATATTGTGTATGAATCCCCATAAGAGATAACGCTTTTCGCCGCCCGCAATACAATCACGTTTAAAATAACAGAGAGAACAACAAAAAGGAGAGACCAATATGATGTGGCCTTTAAAAAACCCTTACCAAGGGCCTGAATATGAGATAAAATGCTGATGTGAAGAGTATAACATAAACTCAGAGAAAAACAATAAAG
>Ga0265296_1002078_pt1 | contig 20972 bp, 17 predicted proteins | sample MunlanPumphouse1_FD_189073 | JGI IMG/M metagenome (GOLD analysis project Ga0265296, IMG submission 189073) | Groundwater microbial communities from a municipal landfill in Southern Ontario, Canada - Pumphouse #1 | ecosystem: Environmental > Aquatic > Deep subsurface > Groundwater | place... | reverse complement strand
TTGCAAGGTTTGTGGATGTTTCAACCAATCCTTTCATATCCTGACTATCCCTTATAACTCCGTTCGGAGTGGCATAAATTGCATTCAGGAAATTAAAAGTAGTCCGCAAATCTATAACATTAGCAGGTACAGGAACTGTTTCCAATGTAATTTTTATATCAGTTTCCACGCCTTTATATTCATTGACAACAATTGCATGGAATTCTTCCACAAATTTATTGAATGCAGCAACTTTATCTTTTGGAATTGTAACGACAGCATAAGATTCGCGTGGAATAGCATTGCGAAGCGTTCCACCTTCAATGGAAACAAGCCTTAATCCAAAATGCTTATGTGCAAACCAAAGGATGCGGTTGAGTATCTTATTCGAATTACCCCTTTCAAGAGCGATATCTACACCTGAATGTCCTCCTTTGAGGCCGGTAACACTTACTTTGAATGCCTCTGATCCGACAGGAACAGATTCTGTTGCGTACTTAAACTTCATATTTGCATTAGTTCCACCGGCACAACCTACATATAGCTCGCCTTCGTCTTCCGAATCGAGGTTCATCAGAATATCACCGGTCAATAAACCTGGCTTCAATCCGAAAGCGCCCGTCATTCCTGTTTCTTCATCAACAGTGAAAAGAGCTTCAACTTGTCCGTGAACAAGATTTTTTGCTTCAAGTACAGCCATTATAGCAGCAAGGCCTATTCCATTGTCGGCTCCAAGAGTAGTACCTTTAGCTTTTACCCATTCGCCATCAATCCATGGAATGATCGGGTCTTTTTCAAAATCATGCGGAATATCGCTATTTTTTTGCGGAACCATATCAAGATGCCCCTGCAAAATAATGCCTTTCCTGTTCTCCATTCCGGGAGTGGCAGGTTTGCGGATAATAACATTACCCACTTCATCCACAATGGGTTTCATATCTAAGCTTTTTGCCCAACCAACAACATATTCTCTTAATTTTTCTTCGTGTTTGGAAGGGTGAGGAATTTTGCATATTTCCTCAAAATGATTCCATAATGCTGCAGGTTGCAGCGAACCTAAAATAGTTCCCATAATTATTTCTCCTTTTTTTGAATTTCTTTAAATGATATATATTTATTATTGTAAAGCAGCGAAAGGAATTTTCCGAGCCTGTCATGTACTGGTTGAATTTTTTCGCCTAATTTTTCATTTAATTCATCGGCTATCTGTCCCACATTTTTTTTCCCGTCAATCAGAAGCCAGCTTGCAGTGCCGATTTCATCAAGTTTCATATTAATGTAAAGCGATCTTCTGCCAAGCATGAATTTATTGAATTTTGTATTTTTGAATTTCGGATATAATAATGTTACCAAACCATTTTCTTCAAACTTATGCTCTATCTTACGGAAAGGAGTAAGATTAAGCATGCTGGTATTCTTCAATATTTTCCTGCGTTCAAAAAAGTTTGCTTCCATTTTTATTATTTAAAAATCTGACAGGGTTTTGAAACCTGTCAGGGTTTATGTTTAATTAGAAATTTGCGCTCGGAGGAGCCGGTTCATCCGGACTTCCCGCATTTCTAAGCGGTATTCTTATAAGCCCGATAGAAATAAGTACAATTATCGTTAATCCTATAACCACATGCGGATCATAAAATGGTTGAGTAAGATTTATATTTGCTATCTTGAATGGCGCAAATGCCAATCCCGTCAAAGCTTCTCCTGCAATCAAACCCGCGGCTATCAATACTCCAACATTTTCAACGCGCGCTTTCTGTGCAGCATTATATTTTCTTCGGTCACAGTAAATATCAACAATACCTTTTACAAGGCCTCCTAAAAAGATTGCAAAAGTAGTTTCCAGAGGAAGATACATCCCAACGCTGATAAGCATCGGGCTTTTAACCTGCATCAATATAAAAGCCATTCCCATGAGCATACCAAAGATAATGAGAGGCCATGTCATTTGACCGCCTACAATACCTTTTGAAAGCATTGCCATCAAACCGGCTTGCGGAGCAGCAAGATTCTTACTTCCGAAACCGCCAATATATCCGCCACCCTGATCAGCCGACATATTACCCTGAGCAATATCTGCCTGATTAAGCCAATTCAGTATAAGGAACATCACCGCACCAGCAAACACAACACCAATAATATTTCCTACCTGCATTCTCCATGGTGTACCACCGAGTATATGTCCGGCTTTCAGGTCCTGAAGCATTTCGCCTGCAACAGCAGCAGAAACACAAACAATAGCTGCAACACCAAGAACTGCGGCAACACCTCCTGTATCAGCATTTACGCCCAACAATACAAGGATAAGCGCTGTTATAACAAGCGCTGTAAGTGTAAGTCCGCTTATCGGGTTGTTACTGGAACCCATGATACCAACAAGATAACCGGAAATGGCAGCAAAGAAAAATGCAAGTATGATAAGAACTGTTGCTGCAACGATAGCAGGTAATAAAGCCGTTTCAAAAACGAAATATGTAACACAGAAAGTAGTAATTGCTACAGCTATGATACCTATGATGATCCATGAGAATTTTATGTCTTTTTCAGTTCTTTCGGTAACAATACCACCTGTAGCAGCTTTCTTCACATCACCAATTGAGCGTTTGATTCCAGTGGATAAACTTTTTCTCATTTTAAACAATGTATAGCAAGCTCCCATTAACATACCTCCAATAGCAATAGGTCTTACAATAAGCCTCCATATCTGCGCTATCTGGAATTCAGGGTCACTCACTTTTGCCAAAGCCTGCTCAGGGGAAAATTTAGTATAAATAGCTCTGAAATTATTTGCCCATTCATTTAAAAAATCTGCATTAATGTACGGGGCAATGAAATAATATAAAGCAGGAGTTAACAATCCCCATGCGATTAATCCGCCGCTGAAGTTAAGAGCGCCTAACTTAGGGCCAATGATGTAACCGACACCCATATAAGCGGGACTGATTGCAGGAGCGCTCAGAAGGGCTCCACCCTCTACCTTGATGGCAGTACTCGGAATAACCTGTGCTTTGAGTTTAATAAAGTAATCATAGCTGATTTTAAAGAAATTTGTTTGTCCTAATGCTTGAACCAGCGCTCCAACACCCATTGCGCCAAAGAGGAATTTGGAGCCGCCTCCGCTTTTGCGTCCGGATTTGTGAATTTCAGCAGCAGCTAATGATTCAGGGAAAGGAAGCTCAACGTCCTCAACCATAACACGGCGAAGCAATGCCACAAACATGATACCCAGCACACCACCACTGATCAGGATTATGGTAGATGTTATGTAATGTCCGGGGGTAAAGAACGGATCCCATACACCGGATATAAAGAAAGCAGGCAAAGTAAATATAGCGCCGGCAGCAACCGATTCGCCAATGGATCCGACAGTACGGGCAAAATTTTCTTCGAGAATAGAACCTTTCAAAGTTTTTAAAATAGCCATACCTATTACTGCAGCAGGGTAAGTGGCTGCAATTGTCATCCCTGCCCTTAAGCCAAGATATGCATTAGCTGCACCCAAAACAACCGACATAATAAGTCCGATTATCAAAGCCCTTAAAGTAAATTCCGCCATATTGGTTTCGGCTGATACAAAAGGCACAAATTTCTTTTGTTCTGACATGTTTCCTCCTTAGTTATTGATTATTTATTAATTTCAGTTAGCTAATTACGAAAAAAAGAATGATATGGACAAAGATTATTTTTTTCAAATTATAATTTTAAAATCAACTTCTGCACAAATACTACTGTTATGTCAAGAATCATATGATGCATAGATTGCTTCGTCGTTCCTCCTCGCAATGACGTCATTGCGAAACCGACGAAGGAGGTGAAGCAATCTCAAAACGATATATCAGGATTGACATGATATTACAAATTCAATATAAATACACCACTTTTTTGGTCACAAAAAATTCCTCTTCAAAAAAATCTTTCAATTCATATATCTTATGAGTGATCAGTGATTGGCGATTGGCGATTGCAATTTCTTTCTCCACATCACCGCCTTTAAGGTATAAAATTCCATTTGTTAAATCATTAAAATTTTCTTTTTTGATTTTATTTTTCACCCAACAATAAAACTCCGGCAATTCAGCAACAGCACGGCTTACAATAAAATCAAACTTATCATTTATATTTTCTGCCCGCTGCCGAATGGCTTTAGCATTCTTCAATCCCAGTTCTTCAATAACTGCATTGACTACGGTAATTTTTTTTCCTATCGAATCAACCAGATAAAAACTACATTCAGGGAATATGATTGCAAGCGGAATTCCGGGAAATCCGCCGCCGGTTCCAACATCCAGAATTCTTGTGTTTTTTTTAAACTTTATAACCTTCGCAATACCCAATGAATGCAATACATGTCGTTCATACAGATTTTCAATGTCCTTACGGGAAATAACATTGATCTGCGCATTCCATTTTGTATAGATATCCTGAAGCAAAGCAAAACGCCGCTCCTGCTCAGAAGTAAGTGAAAAATATTTTTTTATTATGTCCATGGATTCTTGCAGCAAAGTTAAACTAATTTTGTTTTTTCAAAAATTTACAATAGGTTTGTTGCCTGTTTTATATTTATCATGAAGAAATTTACTATAATTTTAATTGCAATCATTTTACTGGCTTTTCTATCCCAAAATGCATCTTCGGAATTATCAACTATTCATAAATATTCTCTCAATGAATACGTAGCAATATACAAACCTATTGCGATTAAGGAAATGAACAGGTCCGGAGTGCCTGCAAGTATTACTATGTCTCAAGCTATACTTGAATCGGGATATGGAAACAGCGCATTGGCAATATATGCAAATAATCATTTCGGCATTAAAAACAAACCCGACTGGAAGGGAGAAACATATTGTATCGGCACTTCTTGTTATAAAAAATACAGTTCGGCTCTTGAATCTTATGAAGACCATTCAAATCATATCAAGTCGCGAAAATGGTATGCTGACCTTTTTAACCTTGAAATCACCGATTACAAGCAATGGGCATTCGGATTGAAAAAAGCCGGTTATGCCCAGGATCCAAATTATGCCTACCGCCTTATTCAAATTATTGAAATGTATAAATTCAATACGCTTGATAGTCTTTACACACCCTCCGATTCAACCGCTGCCAAACAATAAATAAATTTCTTCCAGTAAATATTATTTGATAGGTTAGTAATCAGGCGTTGGTAAAAAATCTTAACTTTGTACTATATAATCTTTCCTTCATGAAAAAGTTCCTTATTGTATCTGCAATTATATTTAGCTGTTTTCCTCTTTCGGCACAACAATACTTAGATTATGGCTTCCAGCGCGATCTTTCAGTAATCGTTAAAGATAATTTACTGAATAACCTGAAAAACCCATGGGGCGGCGGACTTAATTCCTGTCAGTTTTCCGAGATCGACCTAAACCAGGATGGAATTAAAGATTTATTTGTTTTTGATCGCAGCAGTTCAAAAATTCTTACATTTATAAATAACGGCGCTCCAAATACCATAGACTATACTTTTACTCCTGAATACATCAGTAAATTTCCGCCTATTCATGATTGGGCACAACTTGTTGATTACAACTGCGATGGGAAAGAAGATATTTTCACTTACGGAATAGGTGGGATTACTGTTTATAAGAATATTTCCGATACTGTAAACGGACTATTATTCTCTCTTATCACAACAATGATCTATTCCCAACAAGGACCGAATTACGTCAATCTTTTAGTTACCCAGGTTGATTATCCTGCAATTGCAGATATTGATAACGATGGGGACCTTGATATACTTACATTTTTTGGTCTCGGTTCTTATATTGAGTTCCATCAGAATATGTCGAAAGAATCATACGGAAATTGCGACAGCCTGAACTATGTGTTGCAGGATTACTGCTGGGGCAATTTTGCTGAAAACAGCAGTAATAACAATATCACCCTTAACATCACCTGCCCATGGAAAAATTCAGCAAATAAGGGAGATTCATTACCGGCATTACTTTCCGGCACAAGACATACGGGCTCAACAATGCTTGCCACTGATCTGAATGGTGATAATGTGAAAGATCTTTTGGTAGGCGATGTCGGTTATCCGGGCATTATTAAACTTACGAACGGAGGCACAGCTGATAGCGCCAATATGATAAGCCAGGACACGCTTTTTCCTTCAGATTCCACAAAAGTGAATATAGTTTCATTTCCTGTTCCATGTTTTCTTGACGTGAACAACGATAACAAAAAAGATCTGATCGTTTCGCCGTTTGAGCCTAATTTATATACAACTCAAAATTTAAAAAGCTGCTGGTATTATAAAAATGACGGATCTACTTCAAATCCTGTTTTTGATTACCAGTCCGATAGTTTTTTACAATCAGATATGATTGATGTAGGAGGAGGCGCTTACCCTGTTTTATGCGATTACAACGGCGACGGGCTTCCTGACCTTTTTATCGGGAATTTCGGAAAGATAGATTCTACTTACTATCTTTACGGAAACCTGATCGCAACCTATAAATCTTCCATCACACTTTATAAAAACATTGGTACTGCAAACAACCCTGAATTTCAGTTTATCACCAACGATTTTGCAAACCTTGCTCATCTGAAATTAAATGGGATAGTTCCAACTTTTGGAGATATTGATGGTGATAGCGCAACAGAAATGATCATTGGCAAATCGGATGGTAAATTAGATTTGTATGATAATACAGCAGGGCCAGGAAACCCGATGAATATGGTGTTGTCGCAATCCAATTATATGGGAATAAATGTTGGAAATTTTAGTACCCCCCAGTTTGTTGACATAGACGGAGATTCATTGCTTGACCTTGTTATTGGTGAAAAAAAAGGCAACCTGAATTTTTATAAAAATACAGGCACAAAATATAATCCTGTTTTTACTTTTGTCACCGATTCATTTGGACATATTGATATTATTGATCATTCCATGTCAAACTATGGATATAGTGTTCCGTGTTTTTTTAAAGATTCCACCAACCATTTGAAGTTGTTTGTTGGAAGCGAATCGGGATATATCTTTTATTATAAAGACATTGAAAATAATCTTAACGGTAATTTTACTCTTGAAGATACTAAGCTTGGCTTTATTTATAACGGTACGAGATGCGGGGTGGCTGTCGGCAACCTGAACAATGACAACTATCCGGATTTGATTACAGGAAATTTTTCAGGTGGAGTTTGTTACTACAAAGGGGTATTTCCTCCACCGGCAGGAATTTCAGAGCATCCTCATTCAAATTTCCTCAATGCTGAATTATATCCAAATCCGGCTGATGATAAGGTATTCATCAAATTTTCCAATACAATTTCAAATGAAAATATTGATATAAAAATTTACAATGCAATAGGCACATGTGTTTTTTCATTTCGTGAAAGTTCTAAATCTGTATGTTCAATTGATGTTTCAAATTTGACCAATGGGCTTTATATATGTATAGTTACTACAAATGATAACACATCTGGCAATGGGTATCCATCCCTATGGGACAGGAAACTATTCAGCAAGAAACTTCTTATCATACATCAATAATTTCAGATGCTTAGTTTCAGGATTAAACTTTTATAATCAATCACGGCTTTATATTCCATAAGCAGGTCGCTGCCAAGCACACCATCAATGGCTTGCATGCCAAGCATTTCATACGATTGATTTACGTGAGTCATATCAAGCAATATCGCATTATAATTTTCCAGTTTCAATTCCGAGATGCAAAACTTTTTCACTTTAGTAAAGTGGCTTTTCATAGTATTTGTACCAAGACCCGTAGAAAGGTTTTCGAATGATTTAAAAGATTTTTTTCTTTTTCTCACAAACTTTGAAATCCGGTTAATATCGAACACTGTTTTAGAAGCGCCCGTATCGACAAGCATATTAATGCGTTTGCCATTTAACTCAGCATCGACGAACAGATGAAAACCATCAGCCTCGAGCTTCACAAACCGGACAGGTATTTTTATAATCATTGTTTTCCAGAGAAATATGTTTACAAAAAAAGCCCCGATTTTGGGGCTTTCAGGTATAAAAATTATTTTTATTCTCCTGTAATTACCCTTGCATCGGTTACGGGTATCCACACTCCATTCTTATAAGAGATCACAAAACCATTGATACCTGTCTTTGCTTTGATGTCGTTTGCATATTGCCTTGCCGCAGCGAAAGAAGAGAAAGTACCGATAGAGTATTTATAAGTCCCCTGGTATGCATCCACATAAATTTCTTCGTTGATATTGTATGTTTTTTGGAAATAAGACCTGGAATCATTACTAGCGAGTGAACCTATCTGCACTCTATAAATCACTCCACTTATTGGTATTACTTTATCCTGGTTAATATTGTTATTTTTTATACTGCTATAGTATACTATAGTATACTGACGAATTACACTATCATTCACCTCTGAAACCGTCATTGTTGAATCTTTATCGAAGACTAACAAGCCATTTATGATCAGTGAATCTCTTAAATATTTAGCTTCAAGCATCTGCGGTGTAAGAGTTACACCATTTTCGTCAACAAGATTGCCAAGGGGTGTATTGAGTTCTTTATCGAGATAATTCGGAACACCGTCTTTATCGTCGTCGAACGGACATCCTTCTGAATCTGCTTTAACACCAGCAGGAGTATCAGGACATTTATCTTCGCTGTCTTTTACTTTATCCCCGTCAGAATCCATTTCGTTGAGTGCTTCGAAATTTACATCCTTATAATGCCTGCTATCAAGTTTGTCTTTCGACATACCACTCAAGTTGTATTGCAATGTAACTGAAGTAAAGAGATAACCATCATTATGGGTATTCTTATAACTGAAGTTATCAATGACATCTGAATTGGTAAAAAAGTAAACGGAAGAAATATAAGCCTCAAATTTATCAGATAATTTAAAATTTATACCACCACCAACTGGGAGTGTAAATGCATGATGATGATAAAGATTCAACGAGTCAAGTAAGGTTTCAAATTTGTAATCTCTATTCAATATATTTCCGTTCTGCGGATTTTCCCAGTCGAAATCCTGATCGCGTATAGTACCATCCGGCCAGTAATGATAATATGCGTAGTTATGATATTGGTCTCTCAGGTCACCTCTGGCTAAAAATGTCATGTAACCAAAACCAGCAGTCAGATATGGAGCGAACAGTGAAGTTTTATTGATAATAAACCCGTTATCAAAATGGAAGTTGACACTAAGATTAGCCTGTAATACATTTGTTTGGAAATTAAAATGACGATTCATCCTGTTATCATTTTCACATAGAGAACCCTTCAATCCGCTCAGAGAAACCCCAAAAGCGCTTCCGAGGCGTTGTTCGATTACAAATGTGGCAACTGAATTGAATCTACCCACTTGACGAATTTCGCTGTTATAGCTTCCTATATCACCAAAAAAAGTCATAATACCTGCGCCTGCACTAATAGAAGGCAAGTGGTATTTGTTATAGACAGTATCCTGAGCAGCCGGCTGCAAAGAAATATTAGTAGTTGCATCCTGTCCATAAGTTATCGCTCTAATGGTTAAAGCAATAACAATCAGTATAACATATTTTTTACGCATAAAATGTTTATTGAGATAAACACAATATTTTAATTAAATATATAAAGGTACAAATAATTAAAACAAAAAAAAATTAAAAATTCGGCGTTAAAGAATATTTTTTATAAAAATCTTCAATATGTTTTACGGCTTCATCAGGTTTATCAACAACTATAAAAAGATCCAATTCATTTTCTTTGATATTTTTTTCTATCAACATCCTGTTTTTAATCCATTCCATCAATCCTGACCAATATTCCTTTCCCATCATTACGATTGGAAAACGTGCGATCTTTTTTGTCTGAATAAGCGTAACTGCTTCAAAAAATTCATCACAAGTGCCAAAGCCTCCGGGCAAAACTATGAATCCTTGTGAATACTTCACGAACATCACTTTTCTGATAAAAAAATAATAGAACGACAGCAATTTATCGGGGTCGATATATGGATTGGGAGTTTGTTCAAAAGGCAACTGAATATTCAAACCAACTGATTTCCCCCCTGCCATTTTAGCGCCTTTATTCGCTGCCTCCATTATCCCAGAACCTCCCCCTGTTATAATTCCAAAACCAGCTTTTGCTATTTTATATGCTGTTTCCTGTGCCAGTTTATAATGAGCATGCTCAGGGTTTGTACGTGCAGAACCAAATATTGTTACGCATGGTCCGATAATAGCCAACTTTTCATATCCTTCAACAAATTCGGCCATAATTTTAAAAATCTGCCATGAATCGGAAGATTTAATCTCTGTCCAGTCCTTTTGTTGAAAGGCTTCGCGAATTTGTTCATCTTCGTTTAATTCGGCTTTCATAGCTACGGGCATTTAAATTTTCGTGTAAATATATACTTTTTTTCAGAATTGCCAAGTCTTTCATAATTGCTTTTTTTTAATTAGAATTTATTTTGTAATTTTGTGTAATATTTAACATTTTTAAATTATGACATTAACTGTAAAACATCTTAAAGAACCGGGATTCAAAGAGCCGATGGTTATTTTCCCTCTTAAGCAATATGAAACACTTATGGAATATATCGAAGATATTGAAGATTGTCTGTCTGTTATGGAGCGGATAAATGAACCCAATATTTCGCAGGAAGAAGTTGAAAAAAAATTTAAAAAGAAATTCGGAAGCAAATGAAGTATTCCATCTTTTACAAGCGATCTGCTTCTGAAGAATTGCTTCAACTTCCGGCAAATTTTGCCCATAAAGTAAAGGCAGCAATAAACAGCCTTTCTGAAAATCCCCGCCCACACGGCTGCAAAAAACTGAAAGATTCGATTAACGAATACCGCATTCGCATTGGCAACTACCGTGTGATATACACTATTACCGATACTATTCTTAATGTTACTGTTATTAAAATCGCTCATCGTAAAGATGTTTATCGTTAATCATCATTCATAACCTGAATTGCCATGTGCCTCTGCCGGCAGACAGATATAGTAATCCTAAACCTAATATGTGTAATAAAATATCAGGAATGTAATAGTTTCTATTTGAAAAGAATTTCTTTCAGAAACTGTCCTGTATAGCTTTCCCCGACCAATGCAATCTGTTCAGGAGCGCCCTGTGCTATTATAATTCCGCCACGATCACCACCCTCGGGGCCCATGTCAATAATATGATCTGCAACTTTAATAACTTCCATGTTGTGTTCAATCACTATTACAGTATTTCCTTTGTTAACAAGCTTGTTCAGCACTTCAAGAAGTACACGCACATCTTCAAAATGAAGACCTGTTGTAGGTTCATCAAGAATATATAAAGTTTTACCTGTATCTTTTTTTGAAAGTTCTGCTGCCAGCTTCACCCTTTGTGCCTCGCCCCCGGATAAGGTAGTGGATGGCTGTCCGAGCGAAATATAACCAAGCCCGACATTTTTAATGGTTTTAACTTTTAAATATATGGATGGAATGTTCTCAAAAAATTCGATGGATTGGTTAATGTTCATATTCAACACATCGTTTATTGATTTCCCTTTGTAACGAATTTCTAATGTTTCCCTGTTGTATCTTTTTCCGTTGCAGGCATCGCATTCCACGTATACATCAGGCAAAAAATTCATTTCAATTGTTTTTACTCCGGCACCTTGGCAATTTTCGCATCTTCCACCTTTAACATTAAAAGAAAACCTACCCGGCAAATAACCGCGAACCTTAGATTCAGGCAACTGGGCGAACAATTTCCTGATCTCATCAAAAACACCAATATATGTGGTTGGATTTGATCGTGGTGTACGGCCAATGGGAGACTGGTCAATTTCTATGACTTTATCAATATTTTTAAGTCCATCTATTTTTAAATATGGCAAAGGCTTCAATCCTGATTTATAGAAATGTTTGCTTAAAACAGGATACAATGTTTCATTGATCAATGAAGACTTTCCGCTGCCTGATACACCGGTTATGCAAATCATTTTCCCAAGCGGAATATCAACATGAATGTTTTTTAAATTATTTCCCGTGGCGCCTGATAATGACAAAAACCTTCCATTGCCTATACGCCTTGAGGAAGGGATAGAAATTTCTTTAATACCTGAAAGGTAATGAGATGTATGTGTATTACATTGTATCAGTTCGGATGGCGTGCCTTGCGCTACAATTTTCCCTCCTAATACCCCTGCACCCGGACCAATATCCACAAGGTGATCAGCAGCTAATATCATTTCTTTATCGTGTTCCACAACTATCACGGAATTCCCCATATCCCTAAGGTCTTTCAGCGCTTTGATCAGTTTAAGATTATCGCGCTGATGAAGCCCGATGCTGGGTTCATCAAGTATATACATAACTCCGACAAGTTGCGAACCAATCTGTGTTGCAAGTCTTATCCTTTGCGATTCGCCACTCGACAAACTCTTTGCCGTCCTGTCAAGTGTAAGATAATCAAGCCCAACATTGAGTAGAAATTCCAGGCGTTCTCTGATCTCCCTGATCAGTTCAAAAGCGACTTTTCTTTTCCTTTCATCAAGAAACTTATTTACATTTTTGATCCAATCGTGCAATTGCAATACTGCCATTGCTGATAGTTCTGCAATATTTTTATCGCCAATTCTGAAATGAGTTGATTCCTTTTTCAGCCTGCTTCCATCACATACAGGGCATTTTACTTCGTTCATAAAACCGTAGGCCCATTTTTTAACTGAGTTGGCAACAGCATCCTGAAATTGGTTATGAATGAAACTGGCAATACCCTCAAAGCTCAAAGCATAGGTAGCTGAAACACCGTAGTTGTCGGCTTTTACTTTAAATACTTCATCTGAACCGTAGAGAATAATATTGAGGGCATGATCTGAGATTTCTTCAATGGGTGTGTCAAGCGTGAATTCATATTTATGGCCGATAGCTTCGAGTTGCCGGATAATCCATTTATTTTTCATCTCACCAACAGGAATTATACCACCTTGTCTGATGGATTTTTTCCGGTCAGGAATGATCTTATCCTCGTCGAGTTGGGTTATTGTCCCAAGCCCGTTGCATTTCGGGCACGCTCCATAAGGAGAATTAAAAGAAAAAGTATTAGGTTCCGGTTCTTCATAAGATAAACCTGAAGTGGGACACATCAGAAAACGGCTAAATTGAACAACTTCAGAGCTATCTTTTTCCATTACTATTACCACTCCTTTTCCATGCTTCATAGCAAGTTGAACGGATTCTGCCAACCTGAACCTGTCGTCCTTTTCAATTTTCTCTTTGTCGATCACAATTTCAACATTGTGAATCTTATATCTGTCGAGTTGCAATCCGAATGTAATCTCTCTAATAATCCCGTCAATTCTTACCTTCAGGAAACCCTGTTTTCTGATCTGTTCAAAAAGTTCGCGGTAGTGCCCTTTTCTTCCTTTGATAACAGGGGCTAATATCAACAATTCTTTTCCTTCATACTTTTTAAGGATAGTATCGATGATCTGGCTTTCGGAATACCTAATCATTTTTTCTCCTGTAACATAAGAAAAAGCATCAGATACGCGGGCATAAAGCAATCTCAGAAAATCATAAATTTCTGTTATAGTGCCAACTGTTGAGCGCGGGTTTTTAGATGTGGATTTCTGTTCAATTGCGATAACAGGACTTAACCCGGATATCTTGTCCACATCAGGTCGTTCGAGGTTTCCAAGGAACTGACGGGCATAAGCAGAATAGGTTTCAATATAACGTCTTTGCCCTTCGGCATAAATAGTATCGAATGCAAGAGAAGATTTTCCGCTACCGCTCAAACCTGTGATAACAACCAATTTATTGCGGGGAATAATTAGATCGATATTCTGGAGATTATGAACCCTTGCGCCAAAAATATCCAGAGAATCGGTCTTTTCGCATTGCACGGAACCGGCGGAGATATTTTCCTCTTTGCTGTCAACAAATTCTCCTGCCATAAGAATACAATAAACTATGCACGGTAATAATTTGCATTATTATTTGATTGGTTTTTTGTTTGTGGTTAATAGCTGTTGGTTTGGTTTTTGGGTTATGGTTTTAGGGAAACCCAATAACAATAGACCTTTTACTAAACCAATTGCAATGAACCTCAAACCATTGACCTTATTATTTACTGATGCTATCAGAAAACATTAATGGTTCATCCTTTACATCAGAAAGAAGAGTATCATAGTATATACAGCCTTCTTTTGGTATTGTGAGATAGTATATTTTTCCGGTTGAATTTTCCAATGCAGGTTTTCGTATCCAATAATTAAATTCTTTCAGCAGCTTATAACTGATATTATATTTCTTCGCAAACCCGACAAGGTCAGTGATAGAAGAATCAACTTTTACAGAATACGTTTGAATAGGAGGGTAAAGATCTCTCGCCCGCAAATAAAATCCATACCCTTTGGGGTTTGAAATAATAATCTTTAGCGCTATAATCCTATATACATATCGTGCCGTTTCATTATTCAGGTAAAGGTCATAATAGTCAGTCGATTTTTGCAGCCCTATTTGTTTACTCAAAGCGCCCATTCCAACATTGTATGAAGCAGCCGCCAATGTCCAGTTATTATAGATTTTATATGCTTCGAGAATGTATTTACAGGCAGCTTCTGTAGCTTTTTCAATATTGTAACGTTCGTCAATATTATCATTTACCTCAAGGCCATATCTTACAGCGCTTTCTTTTATAAACTGCCATATTCCTGCAGCTCCTGCAGGCGAAACAAGGTTATTTGTAAATCCGCTTTCAGCAAGGGCAAGATATTTAAAATCATCCGGGACATTGTATTTTTTCAGAATAGGCTCCACAAGTGGAAAATATCTATTTGCTTTTTTAATTAACATGATCGTTTGTGATTGCCAATAGGTATTAACTAATAATTCACGATCGATACTTTCTCTCACATCAAAGCGGTTGGTTCCCACCTTTTCTCCTGCAAACTCTATATGGTCGGGTATCTCAACTGCAAATATTTTATAGTTTTTATAAAATGCTTTCTGATAATCCGAATCACCGTCGGGTTTATTGGTTGAGAAATTAAAAAGCGACAACAGCAAAACGACAAAAACGAGAAATACCAGAGCGTATATAATTTTTTTATAAAACATACTATTTTAGTTTCGTTTTGCATTCAGATTAGCAATATAAAACAACGTAATAAATAATCCTAATAAGTAAGTCCCATATAAAATGATATGTAACAAACCCCAATTACTAATAAAATTAATTGCCACAATAGACAAAATCATTGTAACACACGAAATGCCTGAGAAAATCAAAGCAACCTGTCTTTCGTTAAATCCAAGATATGACAAGTGATGTGCCGTATGATCTTTACCCCCGACAAAGGGTGATCTGCCCTTTCTTATTCTTTTAATAACAACGGTAGTTGTATCAATTATGGGTATCGAAAAAATCAGCACGGAAGTAATAATCTGTTTTGAGAATATTTCGATTCCCTGTCCTTCAGAATGATTCCAGAAATAAATGATACCTAAAGCAGCAAGAAATGCACCAAGGAACTGGCTTCCGGTATCGCCCATATATATAATAGAAGGACTCCAGTTGAATTTCAAAAAACCAACCAATGCAGCAAAAAGTCCGACAAGTATGAAAATATCCGGATTTTTAAAATCATCTATCCAAAACAAATTAATTATAATGGTAAGAATTATTGAAATAGAAACGATGGCTGCTATCGCATCCATATTGTCAAGCAAATTGAGGGAATTCATTATACCTACTACCCACAAAATAGTAATTGCATAATTAAGGATTTCATATTCAAAAATATGAATATATACATTTGTTGAAATAAGTATAATACCACAGGATATTTGAGCGAAAAGTTTAATGAATGGCTTTGTGTTATAAGCATCATCAAACATCCCCATCAAAAAACCAAGTGTTGAGGCAAATAATATCCCTATAAATTGCGGATTTGGGAAATATTCGCTTCTTTCAAAGAAAAAATAATAAGTAATAATAGATAAAAGGAAAATAATATAAAAAGAAATTCCACCAATTGCAGGTTTTGATTGAGCCCCCCACTTGATAATGGTTTCCTCGGTATTGCGAATACCAAGTGTTTTAATAAATTTAACTAAAAGCGAATTGATCAGTATGGAAAAGACCAGACAAGCTATAAAAAAAACAAAATACACAACTAATAGAATATTCGGCATCAATTCCTCTATTATTATATTTTAAAATGTAAAATGCAAAGTGCAAAGTGCAAAGTGTAAAAAAAATTACTTATAATTACTTTTTGTAGTTACTACTGATTTGCCAATAATATTAGTTAATTCATGGGATTCCTTTAGCAGAAAATTTAATTGTTCATCTTCGGTTGGAAGTAACTCAGATCGTTTAATTAATTTTAACCAAAATAATGACTCTTTTAATTCTTTAAAAACAACCTGAAGTTTATGAGCAAAATCCGCACGACTTTCTGCGCCGCATGCTTCTTCATAATTTGCTCCTGCTGATGTTCCGGAACGCATTAATTGATTTCCGATATGTCTTCCAACAGCAGTTTTGTTTAATCTTAAAGCTAATTTTATAATTTTAGCGGCAAAATCCAAAAACCTTTCAGATAAATTGGTTTTCATTAAATTTTACATTTTAGAATTTGCATTTTGAATTTTGCATTATCTATTAATTTGCAAAGATAGAAATATTTGAGATTAAAACATAGAGGCCAAATCCCGGAAAAGAGGTGCATTTGCATCTTTTTCAGAAATAACCGGATTTGTAACATTCCAGTTTATCTTCAAGTCAGGATCATTCCAACGGATCGCTACTTCTGATTCCTTGTTGTATTCATGGGTGCATTTATACATGAAAAGGGTATTGCCTTCAAGCGCTAAAAACCCATGTGCAAACCCGGGCGGTACCCAGAACATTGTTTTATTTTCTTCGGAAAGAATTATCGAAAAATGTTTGCCATAAAACCCGGAATCCTTTCTGATGTCAACAGCTACATCAAGGACGGCGCCTCTTGCAACGCTAAGTAATTTTCCCTGTGCAAAAGGGGGATTCTGAAAATGCAATCCTCTTAATATCCCTTTTGACGAAAAGGATTGGTTATCCTGAACGAATGCAACATCCAGTCCGATCTTATTGAACTTATTTTTATTATATGATTCAAAGAAATAACCGCGTGAATCACAAAACACATTAGGTTGGATAAGTAATAGTCCGGGGATTGTTGCTTCTTTTACTTCCATCAGAAAATATAATTTAGTGATATGTCAAGTGTGAAATATCGTATAGATTGCTTCGTCGTTCCTCCTCGCAATGACGTCATTGCGAAGCCGACGAAGGAGGTGAAGCAATCTCAAAACGACATATTAGGATTAACATGACATTGGCTGAATATTTTTTTCATAAATGCTTCAGGTGTTCTTCGTCATAATAGCCATAAGCATAACTATAGTTTTGCCCATACATAAGTCCTTTGCCGTATTCGTAGCTTGAATATTGCAATTTAACTGCATTCAACACAATAGTAAGTTTTTTAACATTGCTTTCCACAATTAGTCTGTCCACATTTCGCACAAACATCCTCTTTGAGCGATTTGCCTTGAACATATATATCGGATAATCTGCCAGAAGCATGCTTCTCATTCCATCAGTCACAATACCAATTGGCGCATTATCAATGAGTATATAATCGTATTTCGTTTTAAGGTAATCCAACAATTCTGTCATTCTATTGTTCAGCATTAATTCTGAAGGATTGGGTGGAATAGGTCCTGCAGAAATGAAATCCAGGTATTCGACAGAACTGTGCCAAATACAATCATCAACTTTGTCAAGTCCCATCAGGATAGTGCTGACGCCTCTTTTATTTTCCACTCCAAATCCCACATGTATCTTAGGTTTTCGAAGATCGAAATCCATCACGATCACTTTTTTCTCGGAAAAAGCAATAATACCAGCCAGGTTAATAGTAAAAAATGTTTTTCCTTCCATGGAAATAGTAGAAGTAACCGCTATCACTTTCGGACCGGGTTCATTTGAAATAAACTGCAGGTTTGTCCGTACAGCTCTGAGAGACTCAGCAATCAATGATTTTGGTTTTTTGTCAACAATAAGTTGAGAACCGGGGATATCCTTATTATACTTTGGAATGATGCCTAATATCGGTGCATCCGTGTATTTAACAATATCATTCACATTGGTAATCTCGTTATAAAACAAATACCGGATAAGGATTAATCCAATGCTGAGAAATAATGCGATTATTAAACCTATGAGATAAATAAACTTACTATTGGGAGAAATAGCATTTTTAGGAATAATAGCCCTTTCAAGGATTACAATTTCCGAAACATAACCTGCTTTTGAAATCTGATATTCGGCTTTTTTCTCAACCAATTGATTATAAAACTTTTCATTAATATTGTACTTTCGTTGAAGCCGGCTCAATTCAAGAACATTGTATTTGCTTTTTGGGGAGAGAGCCACATTTTGGTATTTATCAAGAAATTTGTTCAAGCTTACATTTCTGGTATTCAAATTTGATTTTAAGGTATGAATAGTTTCAATCAGTAATTTTTTTTGAATCTCGGTTTGATAATTAAGTGACTCAATTTGTCCGCTGTTTTTGGTTACTTCATAAAGAAGTTGTTCTTTTTTAAGAAGAAGAGCCTGTAAAGATACAAGAAAACTGGAAATTCCTTCTTCAAATTTACTTCCGGCTACAATAGCAATTAGCTTATAAATGTCAATATCCTCGATTTTAAGATTTTCTTCAACTTTTGACAACAAATTAACTTCCAATTCATTTGTAAAAATCTGATTTTGGAAATCGTTAATTCTGGAATAAATATTTGTAAGTGGCTCCATATAAGTTGAGTCGAGCATATTAGATTTCTTAAAATCATCGATTTCCATTTCCGATATAAATAAAGTATCGTAAATAATTTCAAGTTGTCTATCAATAAACTCAAGAACATTATTGGAGCTTTCAGCTTTCTTTTCAACGCCATAGGTTGTATATTCTTTAATGATTGCATTTACCATGTCAGCGGCCTTTTCGGGATTATGGTCTTTTATCGATATCATCATGGTTTTGGCTGCATCGTCCAAACCAGAAACCGTAAGTTCAGCAGAATAAGTTGACACTATATTATCGGGGTTGTTTATTACGAAGTAATATGAATTTCGATGCATAATACCTTCACTATAATTCACACTGGCGTGTTCGAAAATGTCCACAGTCAGTTCTGCTTCAGGAAGGACAGCTTTTTGCGACATACTAAATTCTTTTTCAAATTTTGCAGCGCCTGGTATAGTGTATGAAAGCTCATATTTATCTTTTGAAATAAACTTAATATATATAGGAACATCATAAATAGATAAATCAGTAACAGTAACATTTACAGAATACGGGGCGGTCTTGTATTGTTCAAAAGATAATATTTTGCCCTCTTTAAAATAGCTTACTTTAAAAGGAAGTTTAGCAAAAACCCGACTAAGAAAAACCCCGGAACTAATAAGTCCTTTTGCTTTAACAAGCTCGGATTGCTGTTCCTGATAGAAGTTTTGGGTTCCAAGAATTTTTGAAACTTCTTCATCGTTATAATTTATTTGGATAACAGCGCTGGTAGAATAAACAGGATATGTATATCTTAAATAAAGGAATGAGCTTGTAATAGCAATCCCTATAAAAAGAATAACATAGATCAAGCTTTTTCCGGCGATATACAGAAATAACTTGATATCAAGTTCATCATTGATATTTGATATCTTTTTTTTTGCCATTAGTTTTATTTAACCGTTTGAAGTATTAATAAAATAAAAGACATAAGGGATAAATAAGGTGTAACAAAAGTCATGGCTCTTTCTGAAATATTATTTCGTGGTCTTATAATAATTATATCGTTTGTTTGTAAAATCAGGTTTGCTTTTTTCATTCCTTCCAAAGTTGATAAATCAATAAGATATATTTGCGGATTTATAAGGTCTCCTCTGATAAGTTTTATATTGTATGACTTGCCACCGAAAACTCCACCGGCACTTGCCAATGCTTCAAATAAAGTAGTATTGGGATTTGCGAGAGAAATAACAGAAGCTGGTCCAGATAAACCTTTGCTAAATAAAATAACCCTCATATTTGTGACTTCTAATTTAACAAAAGGATTATTATAAAACTTGGAATACCTATCCTCCAGCATTTTTTCAGCTTCCCTCACCGTATACCCGCTAAGTTTAATTCTTCCAAAAACCGGAAATTTCACCGATCCATCATATTCAATAGTATAAGAGGTGCCTGCATTTGTATTTGTATTTACATTTGTATTTGCACTCGCAGCAACTTGATCTAACAACTTTTCACCATTGTTTGGGGAAATGTAAAAAGAAATTTTATCAAAAGGAGCAATCCTGTATTCCTGTACAGAATCGCTGGCAAGGAATTTAGAATATTTATATCCCGGGCCGGTTCGAAGCATCTGGCTTGGTGAAAATACTTTACAGGATGTAATTAATAAAGAGAGGAATATAAATAGCGCTAATTTTTTCATTTTTTTTAACTTGAATGAACAAATGTATAAAAAAAAGTTTTCTTTTTTAATCAAACAGGCAAAATCTTTTTTGAGGCGCTACGTAAAATAAATTTTATTACGATTCTCTCTATCTTGGTTTAACTTAGATTCCTTATTCCGCTTTGCTCCATTCGGAATGACAGTTTTTTTTTGTGGGGGATGCATGGGGAAGCGCGCCGACGCAAGTCGGCACGCTTCCCCATGCCCTAAATCAACACAAATAAATTGTCATTTCGAACGAAGTGAGAAATCTTTATTTTTATTCCAGTACATCAAAATAATATTTATCATTTTTTTTAAACTTTATTTTTCAGAAGTTTGTAATAAAGTTCTCTCGTATCCCTTACCATTCGTGTAAAATGAAATCTTTCTCTTACAAATTCCCAACCTTTTGAAGACATTTTATTTCGTAATTTCTCTGATTCAATTACTTTTAACAAATTTTCAGCAAAAGCTACAGTATCATTATTGGGGGACAACAAGGCTGT
>Ga0265296_1002077_pt1 | contig 20973 bp, 30 predicted proteins | sample MunlanPumphouse1_FD_189073 | JGI IMG/M metagenome (GOLD analysis project Ga0265296, IMG submission 189073) | Groundwater microbial communities from a municipal landfill in Southern Ontario, Canada - Pumphouse #1 | ecosystem: Environmental > Aquatic > Deep subsurface > Groundwater | place... | reverse complement strand
ATACTTAAATCCCACGTCCCAAGTCCCACAACCCACGACTAAATAACCCACGTCCAATGTCCCACGTCCCACGTCCCAAAAGGAGGGAAGATGTTGGCAAAAAAATCATTGATTCTAAAAGCGATGCGTCCTCCGAAGTTTAAAGTGCAGGCATATAATAGGTGCAAGCTTTGTGGAAGGCCTCACGCCTATATGAGAAAATTCGGGATTTGCCGGATCTGCTTCAGGGAACTTGCTTATAAAGGGGAACTCCCTGGCATCCGCAAATCCAGCTGGTAACACTATAGTCAGAAGTTAGAGGCTTAAAAAGCAGGATAACTTCAGAAGCCGCCGGATTAATCTTGAAGCCATACGTGAAACCGGAAATAACCGGCCGTAACACTGGCAGATATCCGGCATCTGAAACCAGACGCAAGCTGCGTCCGGCCTCTGAATTAAGGAAGGAGGTTTTTTACATGGTTATGACCGACCCTATCGCAGATTTCTTAACCCGTATCCGTAATGCCAATACGGTTTATCACGATAAAGTTGAAGCGCCTGCTTCCAGGATGAAAAAGGCTATTGCCGCCATCTTGCGGGATGAGGGTTTCGTCAAGGATTACGAATTTATTGACGACGGCAAGCAGGGTATTATCAGGGTCTATTTAAAATACGGCGCCAGTAAAGAGCGGGTGATTACTGGCTTAAAGCGGATTTCAAAGCCTGGTTTAAGGGTTTACGCCCGGAAAGATGATGTACCCAAAGTATTGGGCGGCCTCGGTATCGCTATCATCTCAACGTCAAAAGGAATTATGTCTGATAAAAAGGCACGCAGGGAAAGCCTGGGCGGCGAGGTATTATGCTACGTTTGGTAGCCAATTCCAACAATCAATCTGACGTCCGATGTCTGACGACTGACGACTGAAATTGGAGGTGTTTGTAAGGATGTCCAGGATTGGTAGACAGCCTATTCCGGTTCCCCCGGGTGTTGACGTCGAGATTGATGGAAACACCGTCAGGGTCAAAGGGCCGAAAGGTCAGCTGGAAAGAGAATTACACCAGGACATGATTATTAAGTATGAAGAAAACAGGCTGGTTGTCGAACGGCCTACTGACAATAAGAAACACAGGTCGCTGCATGGTCTGACCCGAACACTTATTAACAATATGGTGGTTGGGGTCACAGCCGGTTTTCAGAAAAACCTGGAGCTGGTTGGTGTGGGTTACCGCGCCTCAAAGCAGGGCGATAAGCTGGTTCTGGCGGTAGGCTACTCACATCCGGTGGAAATAGCGCCGGGGGCGGGGTTGGAGATCGAAGTACCCGTGCCTACAAAGATCAGTATCAAGGGACTTGACAAGGAAAAAGTCGGCGCGCTGGCGGCAACCGTACGCGCGGTGCGGGAGCCTGAACCATATAAGGGAAAAGGCATTAGATACGAAGGTGAAAAAGTACGGCGTAAAGCCGGTAAGGCCGGCGCTAAAGGGAAGAAGTAGTTTAAAAGATAGAATTCAGAAGACAGAATTCAGTAGACAGAAGAAGAAAGATTTTATTCTGGATTCTGACTCCTGACTCCTGTATTCTCAGAGTTCAATGGTTCATGCACATGAAGCCTGAAAGGAGTGAATCGTAACGTGCTGAACAAGCCAAGTCGTGAATCCCTGCGGGGTATTCGGCGGCAAAGGGTCCGCAGGAAAATAAGCGGTACTGCCGAGCGGCCCAGGTTGAACGTGTTCCGCAGCTTACAAAATATTTATGCTCAGATTGTTGACGATGAAAAAGGCGCTACTCTTATTTCAGTATCAACCCTGGCCCCTGAATTAAGGGGTAAATTGCCCAGCGGCAGCAATGCCGGCGCGGCGGTTGCTGTGGGCCAGTTGCTGGCTGAAAAGGCGCAGGAAGCCGGTATTAAGAAGGTTGTCTTTGACCGGGCCGGCTACGTTTACCACGGAAGGATTAAAGCCCTGGCAGACGCGGCCCGGGCTGGTGGGCTGGTCTTTTAGATGCCCCCAACGAGCGGTATAAAGGAGGGAAATAGATGGCAAGAATTGACGCCAGCAAACTGGAAACTTCTGAAAAAGTCGTATATATAAACCGTGTTGCTAAGGTGGTCAAGGGTGGCCGGAGGTTTAGTTTTTCCGCCCTGATGGTAGTCGGAGACGGAGACGGGCACGTGGGCGCCGGTCTGGGTAAGGCCGGAGAAGTGCCGGAGGCTATCCGCAAGGGTATTGAGGACGCGAAAAAGTCCTTGATCAAAGTCCCCCTGTCAGGCACTACCATCCCACACGAGATTATAGGAGTATTTGGCGCGGGCAAGGTTCTACTTAAGCCTGCCGCCCCCGGTACAGGTGTGATTGCCGGTGGTCCTGTGCGGGCTATTCTGGAGCTGGCCGGAATAAGAGACATACTCACCAAGTCGCTTGGTTCCAACAACGCCAACAATATGGTCCACGCAACCTTAAAGGCACTAGGAAGTCTGAAGACCCCTGAAGAAGTGGCCCGCCTAAGAGGAAAAACTGTAGAAGAATTGTTGGGCTAGGAGGGAAGAATTTGGCTAAGTTGAAGATCACTCTGGTTAAAAGCCTGATCGGCCGTCCGGGAGACCAGCGGGTCACTGTGCGTACCCTGGGCCTGACCAAAACGAACCGTTCAGTAATTTGTGAAGATACCCCGCAGGTTAGGGGTATGGTCAATAAAGTCGGACATTTGCTTAAGGTTGAGGAAGCCTAAGGGAGGTGGGATAGTGAAACTGCATGAATTAAGACCGGCTCCCGGGGCGAGGACAAAGCCCACCCGCAAGGGCCAGGGGCTCGGTACAGGCCTGGGAAAAACAGCCGGCCGGGGCCATAAGGGGCAAAACTGCCGTTCCGGCGGTGGTGTGCGCCCAGGTTTTGAAGGCGGTCAGATGCCTTTGCAGCGCCGTATGCCCAAGCGCGGATTCTATAATCCGTTTTCCAAAGAGATTACGGCCATAAATGTAAGCCAGCTAAATTGTTTTGAAGACGGGGATGTCGTTACACCGGCGGCACTGGTGGCTGCGAGGGTTATCAAAAAAGTAGCCGACGGGGTAAAGATTTTAGGCCAGGGAAACCTTGAAAGATCTCTTACTGTTAAAGCCAATGCGTTTAGCAAGTCGGCTGAAGAGAAGATCGCGGCAGCCGGCGGCAAAGCAGAGGTGATTTAATTGCTGGAAAGTTTTAAGAGCGCCTTTAAGGTTTCAGAATTAAGAACAAAGCTTCTTTATACACTGGGTATGATTTTTATTTTCCGGCTGGGCGCTCACATACCGGTGCCCGGGGTCAACATAGAAAGATTTGCTGAGTTGGTCAACAGTGGGGCCATTTTTGGATTCTTTGACATTATCTCCGGCGGCGCCTTGAAAAACTTTTCCGTTTTTGCAATGGGCATTATGCCCTACATAAACGCATCCATCATTTTGCAGCTGCTTACAGTTGTGATACCGCACCTTGAGCGGCTTCAAAAAGAGGGAGAGGAAGGCCGTAAAAAAATTACCCAGTACACCAGGTATCTTACCGTAGTCCTGGCTTTTATCCAGGGTATCGGTATGGTGGTCGGTGTAGGCGGGTCGCTGCAGAACCCGGGTCCATTGACTTATGTCATGACCGCCCTGACGATCACAGCCGGGACAACTTTCCTGATGTGGATTGGCGAACAAATCACTGAAAAAGGTATAGGCAACGGTATTTCGCTGCTGATATTCGCCGGAATTGTTTCCAGGGTACCATCTGGAGCAGTCCAGTTGGGAGAATACCTCAGTGCCGGCACAATAAATATTTTAAGTCTGGCCTTGCTGGTTGTAATCGGGGTGATTGTGATTGCGGGAGTGGTTGCGGTACAGGAAGGCCAGCGCCGCATACCAGTACAGTATGCCAAGCGCGTGGTAGGGCGCAGGGTATATGGCGGGCAGACCACCCACCTGCCGCTCAGGGTTAATCAGGCAGGAGTTATGCCGATCATCTTCGCTTCATCGCTTTTAATGTTTCCTGAGACCATCATCAATATGTTTCAGGGGAGCGGTTTTTCAAATTTTTACAGTCAGTATCTTGGCTGGGGATCGGCTGCGCATACCCTTATCTACGCCTTGCTGATTATTGGTTTTACTTTCTTTTATACCTCCGTGATTATGAACCCAGTTGATGTTGCCGATAACATCAAGAAATACGGGGGGTTTATTCCAGGACTCAGACCGGGGCGGCCTACCGCTGAATACATCAGCAGGATCATGACCAGGGTTACGCTGGCCGGAGCTATTTTCCTGGCTTTGATAGCAATTCTGCCGAATTTCGTGCTTTTAGCCACAAGAATACCCAATATCTATTTTGGGGGCACTTCCCTCTTGATTGTAGTGGGTGTTGCACTTGACACCATGAAGCAGGTCGAGTCACACCTTCTTATGCGCAGTTATCAGGGTTTTATAAGGTAGGTGCGACTGATGATTACCTGCAAGTCCGAGAGGGAGCTTGCCTATATGCGTGACGCAGGGCGAGTAGTAGCCAGGACCCACGCCGAACTCGCCAGGGCGGTTAAAGTCGGATTGCCGACTCTTGAACTGGACCGGCTGGCCGAGGAATTTATCATAAAGGTAGGCGGAAGACCTGCATTTAAAGGGCTTTACGGGTTTCCGTACACAATTTGTTCTTCAGTAAACGAAGAGGTAGTGCACGGCTTCCCTGGTTTAAGAAAATTGGAAAACGGTGATATTATCAGTATTGACATCGGAGCGGAAATAAATGGATATTATGGGGACAGTGCTGTTACCTACCCTGTTGGAGATGTTAGCAGTGAGGCCTTGGACCTTTTAAGGGCAACAGAGGAGTCGCTTTACAAGGGGATTGAAAAGGCTAAGATGGGCAACAGGTTGTCTGATATATCCAACGCCGTCCAAACTTGTGCGGAGAGCTATGGTTATTCCGTGGTACGTGACTACGTCGGACATGGAATAGGAAAGCTGCCGCATGAGGAACCACAGGTACCCAATTACGGGAAACCGGGCAGGGGACCAAGACTTAAGACAGGCATGACATTAGCGATTGAACCCATGATTAACTTGGGCACTTATGAGGTGAAGACTCTTTCAAACAACTGGACTGTGGTAACTTTAGACGCAAAGCTTTCAGCCCATTTCGAACATACCATTGCTATCACCGATGACATGCCTGAGATACTAACGAAGACCTAAGACGTCGGACGTCAGACGTCAGGATAGAAGGAATTCGCTTAAGGCGAATTCCAACGAGGACCGACGACTGCTTACCGACGACTGACGACTGAATTCGGAGGTTTTATAGGCCATGTCAGAAAATACGGTGCGGATTGGGCAGCTGGTTTTTTCAATCCAGGGCCGGGACAGCGGCAGGTTTTATCTGATTACGGGAATTGAAAACGAAACAATGGTTAATGTCGCAGATGGAGAAGAACGAAAATTAGAGAACCCGAAGAGAAAAAACTGTAAGCATCTGATACTTTTTGATGCGGTTGCCGGATATATACTTGAAAAAGTACAAATAGGGAAAAAGGTTACCAACACGGATGTCCGGAAGGAGCTAAAGAGTCTTGTCAGCCAACTGCCCAACCGGTAATCTTTTGATTAAAGTCTTACCGGCGGTCAGATAAGTAGTGTCCATTTTAATAACAAGGAGGCTTGCTATATTCCTAATGTCAAAACAGGATGTTATTGAGGTTGAGGGAACAGTGATCGAGCCGTTGCCAAACGCGATGTTCCGCGTACAGCTGCAAAATGGTCACAAGGTTCTGGCGCACGTTTCGGGGAAGATCAGGATGAATTTCATCCGGATCCTTTCGGGTGACCGGGTGATGGTTGAACTTTCCCCTTATGACTTGACCCGCGGCCGAATAGTTTACAGGTACAAATAATAGACGTCAGACGTCAGTCGTCAGACGTCGGAGTGAAAGCTTGCATTCAGGGTCTAAAACCTGACTGACAGCTAAAGCTCCAAAGAAATACTTGCATCCGACGTCTGAAGTCCGACGACCGACGTCCGATTAGGGAGGGTTGATGGTGAAAGTTAGACCATCCGTAAAGCCTATTTGCGAAAAATGTAAAATCATTCGCAGAAAGGGCAGGGTTATGATAATCTGTGAAAACCCAAAACACAAACAGGCACAAGGGTAAAACGGGAGGTGTTGAATAGTTTATGGCACGTATTGCAGGCGTTGACTTGCCAAGAGATAAGCGGGTAGAGATAGCCCTCACCTATGTATTTGGCATTGGTAAGCCTACGTCCCAAAAAATCTTGAGCCAGACCGGCGTTAACCCTGATACCAGGGTGAAGAACCTGACAGAGGAAGAAGTAAACAGGCTAAGGGAAGTTATTGAGAAGAGTCATAAAGTGGAGGGTGACCTTCGCCGGGAGATCGCCTTAAATATCAAGCGACTGATTGAAATCGGCTGTTACAGGGGCTTGCGGCACCGCCGCGGGATGCCCGTGCGCGGTCAGCGGACCAAGACCAATGCCAGAACACGCAAAGGTCCGCGTAAGACTGTAGGCATCCGCAGGAAAAAATAGACTAGAGGAGGTTGTTCAATGGCGCGTCGCGTAGCCAGGACAAAAAAACGTGAACGCAAAAATATAGAGTCAGGGATTGCCCACATTAAATCTACATTCAATAATACTGTCATTACTATAACCGACACTAAGGGCAATACCTTATCATGGGCCAGTGCGGGCGGGGTTGGCTTTAAAGGTTCACGTAAAAGCACACCCTTTGCAGCCCAGATGGCAGCTGAAAAGTCGGCGAAAGAGGCCATGGAGCACGGACTGAAAGAAGTAGAAGTGATGGTTAAAGGGCCGGGAGCAGGCCGGGAAGCGGCTATTCGTTCCCTCCAGGCCGCCGGTCTCGAAGTGAACATGATCAAGGATGTCACACCAATTCCACATAACGGGTGCCGGCCGCCAAAACGCCGGAGAGTTTAAGGAGGTGCGCTTTATTTGGCAAGGTATACAGGATCAGTCTGCCGGCTTTGCCGCCGGGAAGGCTTGAAACTCTATCTAAAAGGAGACAGGTGCTATACTCCCAAATGTGCGGTTGAGCGCAGGGCGTACGCTCCAGGCCAACACGGACAGGGACGCAAAAAAGTTTCCGAGTATGGGCTGCAGCTCAGAGAAAAGCAAAAAGCCCGCAGAATGTATGGTATTTTGGAAGGGCAGTTCAGGCGTTACTTTGAAAAGGCAGAGAGGCAGAAAGGTATTACCGGTGAAAACCTCCTCCGCCTGCTGGAAAGGCGTCTGGACAACGTGATCTACCGCCTGGGCTTCGGGGCTTCCCGGAATGAATCCAGGCAGCTTGTGCGTCACGGCCATTTTACCGTGAACGGTCGGAAGGTAAACATTCCTTCTTACGTGATCAGAGTAGGCGATGTGATAGCTGTTCGTGAAAAAAGTAAAGAATCGCCCAGGGTTAAGGAACTGCTTGAGAGAGCAGGCGACCGCACCCCTCCCGCCTGGCTTGAATTAGAGGCTGACCAGGCCAGGGCCCGGGTTGTGGATCTCCCCACACGGGATCAAATTGACGCCCCCGTAAAGGAGCACCTGATCGTAGAGCTTTACTCCAGATAGGATTTTGGTTGTTGGTTGTTGGTTAACCGCTAACCACTAACCACCATCTTAGGAGGGAACCTTTGTGCTTGAAATAGAAAAACCTAAAATTGAAATTGTCGATATGAATGAAGATAACACCTATGGAAAGTTCGTGGTAGAACCTCTGGAAAGGGGTTACGGTATCACACTGGGAAATTCCCTGCGCCGTATCCTGCTTTCATCGCTGCCAGGGGCAGCCGCAACATCAGTTAAAATAGACGGCGTACTACATGAGTTTTCTACCATACCGGGAGTTGTCGAGGATGTAACTGACATTATTTTAAATCTTAAGAGCCTTTGTATAAAGCTTTACGGTGAGGACGAAAAGACTCTAAGAATTGAAAAGACAACAGAGGGTGTGGTCACGGCTGGTGATATTATCTGCGACGCCGATGTGGAAATACTAAACCCGGATCTGGTTATCGCCACTCTCGCCGGCAATGCCAGACTTTTTATGGAGATTGCCGTTTCCAAGGGGCGGGGTTACGTTTCAGCTGAGCGCAACAAAAAGGGTGACCATATTATCGGGGTCATTCCAATTGACTCAGTGTTCACCCCGGTGAAAAAGGTCAATTACACTGTGGAAAACACCAGGGTAGGCCAGATTACCGACTTTGACAAGTTGACCCTGGAAGTATGGACCAACGGCAGTATCAGACCTGACGAGGCCACCAGCCTGTCCGCGAAGATTTTAAACGATCACCTGCGTCTTTTTATCGGGCTTACCGAAAGTGTAAACGATGTCGAGATTATGGTGGAAAAAGAAGAGGAGCAGAAAGATAAGCTCCTGGAAATGACCATCGAGGAACTCGACTTGTCTGTGCGCTCATACAACTGCCTGAAAAGGGCTGGGATTAACACAGTGGAGGAACTGATCCAGCGTAATGAAGAAGATATGATGAAAGTAAGGAACCTGGGTAAAAAATCCCTGGAGGAAGTAATCAACAAGCTGGAAGAATTAGGCCTGTCACTGAGGAAGGACGACGAGTAAGGGAGGACATTTTATTGTGGCTTACCAGAGATTAGGCCTGAATACAGGCCACCGCAAGGCCATGCTGCGCAACCTGGTTACATCCCTCTTCCGGGATGAGCGGATTAACACAACAGAAACCAGGGCCAAAGAAGTAAAAAGCATAGCCGAGAGACTTGTCACAACCGCCAAGCAGGGGGACCTGGCAGCCCGGCGCCAGGCGCTGGCTTATATATACGAAGAGGCCGTAGTCAAGAAGCTTTTTGATACCATCGCGCCAAAGTATGCCGACCGTCCCGGCGGCTACACGCGTGTGGTCAAGGCCGGCTATCGCCGCGGTGACGCGGCTGAAATGGTTATTTTAGAATTAGTCTAAGACAAGTGAGACAAGGGGACGGTTCTCCTGTCTCATTTTAGACAAGTGAGACAAGGGGACGGTTCTCCTGTCTCATTTTAGAATTAGTCTAAGGAAGACGTGGTAAGGAGACGTGGGACGTGAGAAGGAATGACGGAATTTAACGTTACAGGACCTGTAAGGAATGCCCCGGAATCCCACGACTCACTACTCACGACGCACGACTCAAACGAGATCTTTATTGAGGTTAAAGATCTCACTTACGTTTACAACCAGGGCAAGCCAGGAGAATTCCAGGCGCTGTCGGGAGTGAACCTGGATATCAAAAAAGGCGAATTTTTAGCGGTTGTTGGGCCAAACGGGTCCGGCAAGTCTACTCTGGTCAGGCACTTTAATGTCCTGCTAACACCAACAGAAGGGAAAGTCATTGTTGGTGGACTGGATACAAGAAGTCCTGAAAATGTCTGGGAAATCCGCCGCCAGGTAGGAATGGTGTTTCAGAACCCCGACAACCAAATTGTCAGCTCTCTGCTAGAGGAAGACGTTGCCTTCGGAGTTGAAAACCTGGGTCTGGCGCCGGAAGAAGCGCGGGAGAGGGTAGAAGAGGCCTTGCTTCTAACAGGCTTGTCCGGGTACCGCAAGTACCAGCCGCACCTGCTTTCAGGCGGTCAAAAACAGCGGTTGGCCATCGCTGGTGTCCTGGCCATGCGCCCTGCCTGTCTGGTTCTGGACGAACCCAGTTCCATGTTGGACCCGGCCGGGCGGGCTGAATTGATGGAAACACTGATCCGGCTAAACCGTTCCGGCAGGGTGACAGTGATTTTGGTTACCCACTCAATGGAGGATGCTGCAAGGGCTGATAAGGTCATTGTTATGCACGAAGGCGGACCAGTTCTTGCCGGGCCTCCTGACAGAGTATTTGCCGAATATATGTTGCTGGACAAAATGAACCTGGCCCTGCCGGCTGCCGCTGAAATCTCCAGGTGCCTGAGAAGGCGGGGGTTTTTGGTGCCAGACGGGATCTTGTCCCTGGATGACATGGTATCTTTTTTGTGCCGGCGGTAGTAATAGTGAATAAGAATTCAAAAATAATAAAAGTGGAAAACCTGACTCATATATATTCTCCGGGCACGCCGTTCCAGGTTGTTTCCCTGGATGAGATCTCTTTGGAGATTGAAAAAGGCGAATTTTTTGCTGTTATTGGCTCCACAGGTTCTGGTAAATCTACGCTGGTTCAACATTTTAACGGTATCCTCACACCGACTAAAGGTAAAGCATGGGTTTGCGGAACCGACATATCCGATAAAAGACAGCGCCGTAACCTCTGGCGCAGGGTCGGTCTGGTTTTTCAACAGCCGGAGCAGCAGCTTTTTGAGGAAACTGTATTTGATGATGTAGCCTTTGGCCCCAAAAACATGGGGTTTGATAAGGATGAGGTCAAGCGACGGGTAGAAAAGGCGCTTGGCCAAATGGGACTGGATCCGGCCCTGGTGAGCAGGGTTTCCCCCTTTAGCCTGAGTGGCGGGACGCGTAGAAAGGTGGCCATAGCCGGGGTACTGGCGATGACTCCGGACGTGCTCATACTTGATGAACCGGCGGCAGGTCTTGATCCGCAGGGTAGAAGGCAGTTAATGGACCTTGTTGAAGACTTCCGGCGTACGGAGGGGGTTACTGTGATTTTAGTAACCCACAGCATGGAAGAAGCGGCCCTAAAGGCAGACCGGATGGCAGTACTGGATAAGGGCCGCCTAGTCATGGAAGGTTCACCGCGGGAGGTTTTCAACAGGGCCGGGGAATTGCGCGCATTGGGACTGGATGTTCCCGCTCCCGCCCAACTGATGCATAAATTGCGGGCAGCCGGCAAACAGGTGCGAATGGATATTTTGACCAACGAAGAAGCTGTGGAAGAAATCGCCAAACTTTTATCGAAGGATAACCGAAGGTTTTGACAGGATTAACATGATTAATAGGATTTACAACCTGCGAATCCCATGACCTACTATGTTGTACGCCCATAGTCTTTCGAGGGGGGCTGTTTATGGATACCGGGAAATTTCAAGAACTCGTACTTAAACAGTTAGGGTTGCTTACAGAAGGCCAGCAAAGGCTGGATTCAAAAGCTGACAAACTCGAGCAGGGCCAGCAAAGGCTGGATTCAAAAGCTGACAAACTCGAGCAGGGCCAGCAAAGGCTGGACTCAAAAGTTGACAAACTCGAGCAGGGCCAGCGAAGGCTGGATTCAAAAGTTGACAAACTCGAGCAAGGCCAGCAAAGGCTGGACTCCAAAATTGACAAGCTAGAGTTGCGCGTGGAGAATGAAGTTGTTGATAAAATCCGCGCTTTATTTGATGATCGTGAAATACAAAATAAAAGGATTGAATTGCAAGACAGAAGGCTCGATTCTATCGATGAAAAATTAGACAGGATCTCCAATGACACTGCTTACCTTGTTTCAGAAGTAGCCAGTTTAAAGAGGCTTGTAAAATAATTAATTTAGAGATTTTATTGGAGAATTGTAATGTTTGGAGGCATCACTTTAGGTCAGTATATCCCGGGGGATTCACTGCTGCACCGTCTGGATCCCAGAACCAAGGTAATGGTTGTTTTAGCCGCAGCCGCGGCAATACTGGCGTCGGCTGACTGGCAGGGCTTGGCTTTGGCGACAGGTTTTACTTTTACGGCATTGGCTTTGTCGGGAATGCCGGCTAATATTTTTTTAAGGGGGCTGCGTTCGCTCTGGGTGCTGCTGGCTATAGCTTTTTTAATCCAGACGCTGTTTACACCCGGGGATGTATTGGCAGCTTTGGGACCGCTAAAGATTTCGCGTGAGGGTCTGGCAGGCGGCAGTATTATTTTCCTGCGACTGGCTTTACTGATTCTGATAGCCTCCCTGCTTACTCTTACCACTCCCCCGATCAAACTTACCGCCGGCCTGGAAAGCATGCTTTTACCCTTGCAGAGGCTGGGGGTGCCGGCACACGAGTTGGCCCTGATGATGACGATCGCTTTGCGCTTTATACCCACTCTGCTGCAAGAGGCCGAGATGGTGCTCAAAGCGCAGCGGGCGAGAGGCGCCAGCTTTTCCGCGGGAAACCCGGCCAAATGGGCGACCGGTTTATTGCCGTTATTTGTTCCCCTTTTTGCTGGAGCCCTGCGCAGGGCGGATGATATGGCCGTGGCTATGGAGGCGCGATGCTACCGTGGAGGAGCCAACAGGACCAGGATGAGCTCACTCGAGTTTGGCGGTAACGACCTTGTGGTTATTGTTGTGACCCTGGTCATGCTGGCCGGAACAATCGCTTTCAGGTTTTACAATGGCTAATATTAAGGTTACCATCGCCTACGACGGCACTAATTATCACGGTTTCCAGGAACAGCGCGGCACAACTTTTCAAACTGTGCAGGGTGTATTGGAGGAGAATCTGTCAAGGTTGGCCCAAAGGGAAATTAGAATCATAGGCGCCGGAAGGACTGACGCGGGGGTTCACGCCTGCGGCCAGGTAATCAATTTTGATGCCGGTGACTGGCCCATTCCTCCTCCAAAGGTTGCCTACGCGCTCAATAGTTTGCTGCCCGGGGACATTGCGGCGCTGGAGTCGGAGGAAGTACCGGAATCCTTCCACTCACGCTTTTCCGCCGTTGCCAAGACATACCGGTACGTTATCAACAACGGGAAAAAACACTCTCCTTTCCTGCGTCTGTACAGCTACCACGTTCCCTGGCCGCTGGACGTTGAGGCGATGCGCACCGGAGCCAGGCACCTGCTTGGCAAACATGATTTCAGTGCTTTACGGGCACTGGGTACACCTGTGAAGACTACCGTTCGCACTGTCCGGGAGATCCTGGTTAACAGGGAGAACGAGTTGACTTATATAGATATACAGGCGGACGGCTTTCTCTACCATATGGCCCGGATGATTAGCGGGACGCTGCTCCGGGTGGGGCTGGGAAAACTGGCCACGGAGGACGTGGCGGGGATACTGGCCGGCCGGAACAGTATGAAAGGGGGGCCAACGGCGCCGGCACGGGGATTGTATTTGGTAAGAATCGAATATCCAGGTTGACATGGTTATTGTTGACACCGGATATGCTTTGTATTATAATTTTTGTTGTGGCTTTAAAAAAGCCTCGTTTGCTTATTTCTAAGGAGGGAAAATCTTTTCATGAAGACCTTTATGGCCAAGCCTGCGGATATAAAAAATCGCAAGTGGTACGTTATGGACGGTGAGGGCAAGGTTTTAGGGCGCTTGGCCGTGGAAGCGGCCCGGGTCCTGCGTGGTAAACACAAGCCCGACTTTACTCCCCATATTGACACCGGCGACCACGTGATCGTAATCAACGCTGAAAAAATTGTGCTGACAGGGAACAAGCTGCAGAATAAAAAGTACTACAGGCACTCCGGGTATCCCGGCGGGCTCAAAGTCGTCAGCTACGAAACACTTATGAAAACAAAGCCCGAACTGGCCGTGGAAAAAGCAATCACAGGCATGCTGCCCCACAACCGGTTGGGGGATGATATGGCTAAGAAGCTGAAAGTATATCAAGGTCCGGAACACCCCCACCAGGCCCAAAAACCAGAAGCCTGGCAGTCGTAGCAGGGAAGGAGGAAAAGACATTGGCGCAAGTTATGTTTTACGGTACCGGCCGCAGGAAGAACTCGGTAGCCCGCGTATTTCTAGTACCGGGTGATGGCAGGGTGATCATCAACAACAAGCCGGTAAGCGAATATTTTGGCAGAAAGACTCTGGAAATGGTGGTACGCCAACCTGTAGAGTTGACGGGAGCATCAGCCAGGTTTGACATTCAGGCCAAGGTTCTGGGAGGCGGCATCAGCGGTCAGGCCGGGGCAATTAAATTGGGTATCGCCCGCGCTTTAATACAGGCTGACCCCACCCTTCGTCCCCTCTTAAAGCGGGCTGGTTTTTTGACCAGGGACCCGCGCATGAAAGAACGTAGAAAGTATGGATTGAAAAAGGCTCGTAAAGCCTCACAATTTTCCAAAAGATAAATGGCTCCAATTACACGAGGAAGGTAACCCCTTCCTTTTTTGTTATAATTTTATATGTTATAATTAACTTATCGTCCATGATGTTAGCTACTGGAGGAAACGGTGGACCGTTTAGTTTTTGTTTTTTTACTGACTGCCTTCATCAATTTAATCAACACCCTGACCCGTTCATCCCGCCTCTCCGGTGTAAGGACCAGGCACCTTGCTACCGCCATCTCCCTTTTTGGTGTGGTTTACCTGGCGGCGAGTTTTGCCAACACTCTCCAGGCCCCCCTGCTGGCATCCACTGTAGAGCGCATAATCGGCGGCGCCTACGACCAGGCCCTGCTGGCGCCGGCGGGCGGCGATGTCACCAGTTCACAAATCTACCAGGCGGCGCTGGCTGACTTAAACCGCAAACTCCGTTTTGTTATTTTGGGCTCCACGTTAGGAGTGGCAGTCGGTATTCTGGCCATTCCCAGCTTCGTCACCTCATTTTCCAACTCAATAAAAGCTTTTGGCGAGACGGGCTCAGTTTTTAGAGTCATCCCTCTAATTCTGGTGACCGCCCTGAGGCCGGGGAGCAGCATCATTAAATTCCGCCTGCCTTCAATTGACGCGCTGAAAAAGATCATATTCAGCAAGATGGATATCCCCAGGGGTTTTCTTTACTGGAACCTGGTCAGCTACAGCCTGTGGACCGTTAACGTGCTGTCCGGCTTGTACGCCGGCGCTCTTTATCCGGAATTCCGTTCTACCGCGGTACTAATGGCTTCAATCGTAGGAAATGCCGCTATAGTTGTAAACGTAATGATGGTGGACCCGCTGCTGGCCAGAGTAACCGATGCTGTCGCCAGGGGCGATAAAGATGAACTCTTATTAAAGCAGATTATCTTCTACCTGGCCGTTTCAAACCTGCTCGGCACGCTGCTGAGCCAGGTTATTTTTGAACCCGTGGCGCAGTTTCTACAGCTCCTGACCAGGTGGATTACTTAAAAGATAAATATGGTATAATTCCCCAACAGGCGGCATACCATTATAAGGAAGACAATTAGGGGGTCAGGCTCTTAACTTATTAACTTATTTTAAAATAAGTTAATAAGTTAAGAGCCTGACCCCCCAGAAGGAGGGCTATTTTTTGTCTCCTATAGTCGTAAAGGCTTTTAGAGTTAAAAAACGGCACCTCGTATTACTGGTGGCCCTGGTATTTCTGGCTTTTTTTCTGTCCAGAGCCAAACATGACCTGGCTGAACAGAAAACAGTCGAGGTTATGTCTCCATCGCTGACCAACAGGGTGATCGTGGTCGATCCCGGACATGGCGGTATCGATCCAGGTGTTGTTGGCAGGAGCGCTCTAGAGAAGGATGTCACCCTGGAGGTGGGCAGACGCCTGGCGGCAAGCCTGGGACAGGCAGGCGCCATGGTGCTGATGACCAGAGATACGGATAACGACCTGAGTGATCCCGGTACCATAGGGGCTTCGGCGAAAAAGCGGGAAGACCTGAAAAGGAGAGTGGCGCTGGCCAACGATAATGAGGCTGACCTGTATGTGAGCATTCACGTGAACAGCACCTCCGATCCCAGCCGCCGCGGCGCCCAGACCTTTGTCCAGCCGGGGTCGGCTGAAAGCAAGAAGGCCAGCCAGTTGATCCAGTCTGAGCTCGCCGGTCTGCTCAAAAATACCGCCCGCCAGCCGTCCGAAGTTGACTTCTATATAACCAGGAACACTGCCATGCCTGCGGTAATAGTGGAAATAGGTTTCATGACCAACGAGGCTGAGGAAAAACTATTGACTGATCCCGCCTACCAGGGCAAGGTGGCCTGGGCTATTTACGCGGGAGTGGTCAAATATTTTGCCCAGGGAGGCGTACCTGCCCTGGAACCTTCTGACAAGGATAAGGTGATTAAGACTTTTAAGGAACAGGCTCCGGGCAGCATAAGTGAACCATAGATTAAATATGATAAAAGGAGCCAGACTCTGGCTCCTTTTATCATTACAATACTAAAGATTTTTCTTTTCAATTACAGGATTATCCCGCCTGGCCCGTTCCTTTTCGATAACCTTCAGCGCCCAGTCCCAGTACTCCGCCAGTGATTCTTTTTCTACAGGGGTGAGGTCGGGGATACGGGATAATAATTGAACAAATAGAGGATCTTCTAAAACTGTCGAAAATTTTGACAGCATGGCTTGCATAGACTGGTTCAACTTCAACCTCTCACGGGTGTTGGTTAAACCAAGCAAATAGTCAACCGAGACATTGAAGAAGCCCGCGAGCCGTTCCAGTGTCTTATTATCGGGGCACCGTTTGTCCCTCTCATACATGGCAATAGTACTCTGTCCCATGTTCAACCTTTGGGCCAGTTCTATTTGTGAGAGCCCTTTTTCTTTGCGAAGTTCTGTCAATCGGTGTCCTAGAGACAGCATAAAACCTCTTGTGTTCACAGAAATATATAATACTATTATATCACTAAAACGAATATTTTAATCGGCGGAATGCTTGACAGTTATTGCGTATTGTGATTATAATTTAGGAAGGTACAACCTCGCGGTAAATGTTGTAAATTGATATGAGAGGGGGAATTGAAGTTTGGGGGAAGAGTGAAAGCACTGTTAGGAATGAGAGAATGTACAGGCTAAGAACCGAGAGGGGTCTTAGCCAACGGCAAGTTGCCGAAGCAGTGGGTATTAGCCAGAGTTCTTACGCCATGATTGAAGGTGGTTACCGCCATCCCCGTAAGGAAGTCGAGAAAAAACTGGCCGATTTTTTTGGGGAGACTGTGGACGGGCTTTTTTTTGACTAAAATTATCACGAAACGCAATTAAATACAGGACCTTCATAGTGGTTGTAGCTGGCGTAAGCAAAGAGAAGGTAGGATTAGTTATTAAGTTATTCAAAGATGCGCACCGGAATAACAGCAAAGAAAAGGGTTGATGCAATGAAAGTAAGTTCCAAGGTTTTGATTTTAATCTTAGCATTGTGTTTGACGCTTGGCCTTGTTTCCGCTGTTTACGCGTCCGTACCGGATGCTGGTGGGCACTGGGCGCAAGCGGAGATCGAGAAATGGGTTGGCCAGGGGCTGGCCACGGGGTATCCTGATGGTACTTTTAAGCCGGATAACAATGTTACCAGGGCTGAGTTTGTGGCCTTGCTGAACAGGTCTTTAGGCCAAAAGGACCCCGGCGCTGCTTGTAGTTTTGCCGACGTGAAGGCAAGCGATTGGTACTATGCCGATGTCGCAACAGCAGCTAAAGCCGGCTACGTAAGCGGATATGAAGACAATACTTTCAAGCCGGACCAGATCATCAGCCGCGTAGAGGCGGGAGTGATCGTTTCCAGGGTCCTCAAGCTGCCTGCGGGCAACCAGGATGCTATTAACAAATTCAGTGACGCCGGTGCAATAGGCGACTGGGCCAGGGGTAGTATCAGCGCCATGGTAGAGAAAAAGCTGCTTATCGGTTATCCCGACGGTTCCTTTAACCCCAATGCCCCGATGACCAGGGCAGAATCTGTAGTAATGCTGGACAGAGCGCAAACGAGTCAGGGGAATAACGTTCCTACTACAAGCGTACCAGTAACCGGCCTCAAATTAGACTCCAGTACTCTGTCAATCTATGTTGGGAATTATGCGCAGTTGACGGCCACCGTTGAACCGGACAACGCCACCAACAAAGCGGTTACCTGGCAATCAAGCGATGCAAGTATCGTTACCGTTGACAATAGCGGGAAAGTGTACGCCGTGGCTGTGGGCAATGCTACTATCACCGCAACTAGCGGGGATGGTAATAAAACAGCTGCCTGTGAGGCCATTGTTACGCGTCAAAGCAGCGGCGGCGGCGGTGGCGGTTCTACACCGGTGGATAGCATAACCGTTACCCTGGGCAATAGCGCAACCGGCATTGGTAAGATGGCGGCGGTGACCTTAACTGGCTATACCGGTGCAACGTCATACCGCTTGCTGAAGGCTGACGGAACACCTTTGACGGGAAAAATTGATGTAGGTACAACAGTAACAGTTCTGTTCCTGAACTCAGGCGACACCTGCCAGGTTGAAGTGTACAATACTGCCGGCGCCATACTGGGCACCAAAACTGTCACGGCTGTCAGCAGTGCAGCTCCGGGTGGTAATGTGACCGTGACCTTGGGAAATAGTGCAACCGGCATTGGCAAGGTGGCGACGGTAACCTTGACCGGTTATACCGGTGCGGCGTCATACCGTCTGTTGAAGGTTGACGGTACACTTTTGACGGAAAAAATTGACGCAGGTAAAACAGTAACGGTTCTGTTCCTGAACTCAGGCGACACCTGCAAGGTTGAAGTATACAATGTCGCCGGTGCTTTAGTGGATACCAAAACCGTCACGGCCAGTTAAAGGAGGAGGCGAAGCATACAATGAAAGTTAAAAAGTCATTAAGGGCAATAGCCCTAGCCTTGGTTGTAGTATTTGTTTTATCATCTACAGCCTTTGCCGCCATACCAAATAATACCATTATCTTTAATGATAAAGCGTATGACCTTTCCCTGTTAGATGATCCCAGTATGGTTAACGAAATCCTGGGTGCTTTTGTAGCTAACCATAATACCTTTATTTATAAAACACCTACTGGTACTTTCCTAAATAATAACGGTAATGTAGTTAATTCAGGTGTATTACCTGCTGTGACGTACAAGGATGTCAACAAGAACACAACTCCATACAATGCGCAAGATGGCGATCCAGTTGTACAAAGTGTATCAATAACTGCTATTACCGTAGATCCCGCGGCCGTTACCGTTGACAACGGCACCAGCAAGGATGTCGCTATTGCTCAATTGTCTGCGAAGGTTACGCTGACATTAAGCGACAACACGACCAAAGATGTTGACGTGACCTGGGACTGTGCGACTTACGACGGTGCCAAAGCCGGCGATTACGCCTTCAACGGTACCTTTACTCTGCCGGGTGGTGTGACCAACCCGGATGCCAAGGTTGCTACAGCGAAGGTGACAGTTAAGGATGCTACTGTAGACTTAACTGCTACTGCCGATGTCACGAAAGGCGCTATGAGCTTCAAAGATATCAATGTAAAGAGTTGCCAAGGGATAGACGGTGCTGCAAAGTTTAAGGTTGCAGGCTCAAGCCTGGTTAACAGTTTCGGTACTGCCATACGGGTTATGAATGGTAACCCTACCGTTGGTATCAGTATTCTAGCTGCTAATGGAACCACCGTGCTGGCAACCGGTAGTGTGGATATATCCAAGACCAGTGTTACCGATTTGACTGTGAACTTACAGTAAACTACTGTGAGGCGATATGGGGAGGTAAAATGTTAAAAAAACAAACCATGGCGCTTGTAATAACGACAGTAATGGTACTGGTTCTTGCAACTGTGGCGGGGGCTGCCATACCAAATAATTCGGTAATTATTGGTAACAAGGCCTTCAGTATAGACTACCTTATGGAACCATCCCATATTGATGAGATTAGCCAGGCTTTGGACGAAGCCGGAGATGCCCCCACATATTACCAGTTAAATGGTGTAGTAGAAAATCTTACCGATGTTTTTACCGGTCAGCCCATAACAGTTCAACAGGAGGAAGCGTTGCCGGCTATAACTTACAAGGATGGCAGCGGTAATGTAACGCAGTATGCAAGTGGTAACGGGAATGAAATAAGCGTTTACACCGCTACGGCTGACGTTACTGTGGGCGCGATGAGCTTCAAAGACATCAATATCAAAAACTGCACGATGCCAGGCGCCGCGCAATTCAAGGTGGATGGCTCGAGCAGGGTAAACAGCCTTGGTACCGCCATCAGGATAATGAGTTCTAGCGATACCGTTGGGGTCAGCATCCTGGCTGACGATGGCATTACTGTGTTGGCAACTGGTACCTTGAATATTGACAAGACCGCAACCGGTGTCACCTTTAATATCACCGCAACCGGCAACACACCTGTTCCCATTGCTGATACCGCTACGGCTGACGTTACAGTGGGCGCGATGAGCTTTAAAGACATCAATGTCAAAAGTTGCACGATACCAGGCGCCGCGCAATTCAAGTTAGATGGATCAATTCTGGTGAACAGCTTCGGTACGTCCATCCGGATGATGAATTCTAGCGATACCGTCAATATTAGCATCCTGGCTGCCGATGGCATTACTGTACTGGCAACCGGTACCTTGAATATTGACAAGACCGCGACCGGTGTCACCTTTAATGTCACCTCAACCGGAGCCACCGATTTGAATGTATCCTTACAGTAAACTGCTGTGAGGCGATATGGGGAGGTAACAATGTTAAAAAAACAAACCATGTTGCTTATTATGACTGCAGTAATGGTACTGGTTCTTGCAACTGCAGCGGATGCTGCTGTACCTAATAACTCGGTAATTATAGGGAGTAAAGCCTTCAGTATCGACTACCTTATGGTGCCAGCCAATATTGATGAGATTAACCAGGCATTGGCCGATGCTGGATTAGTCCCTGTATTTTATCAATTAGATGGCGTGGCAACTGATTTTACCGATGTGTTCACTAGTCAACCCATGACTGATGAGCAAGAAAAAGCATTGCCGGCTATCACTTACAAGGATGGTAGCGGTAATACGACCCAGTATGCGAGTGGTAATGGGGACGCAGACAGTGATGAAGATGAATTTATTGTAGTGGATATTCAGTAAGTATCAACTGCTTAGTATGAAATTACTAGGAGGGAGTGAGGTATTCATAATTTAATAGGCTCTCTAGTAGGTTTTTGAATAATAATCTAAGGAGGTTTACAAGGGTATTATGAGGAAAAAAGCTATATCATCATTAATTCTTGTTTTTCTTTTTCTGTTTTCTTCGGTAGCCGGTGCTGCAATTCCCAATAATACAGTCATTATTGGGGAAAGTGCATACAGCACAGATTACCTGATGAACTCAGCAAACTTACCTGCCATCCAGACGGCGATTGATGCCAATGGTGATAACCCAATTTATTATCAATTGGATGGGCAAGCTGATAACTGGACAGATATTATGTCCTCTCAACCGGCCACCATAGCCCAGATAGCAGCATTTCCTGTTGTTACTTATTATGCTG
>Ga0265296_1002075_pt1 | contig 20988 bp, 31 predicted proteins | sample MunlanPumphouse1_FD_189073 | JGI IMG/M metagenome (GOLD analysis project Ga0265296, IMG submission 189073) | Groundwater microbial communities from a municipal landfill in Southern Ontario, Canada - Pumphouse #1 | ecosystem: Environmental > Aquatic > Deep subsurface > Groundwater | place... | reverse complement strand
ACAAAGCTCAGGATTCTGAAAGGGAAATAAAAAAGGAGCTAAGCTCCTCGGAAAGTTATTTAAAAATAAATAAAAATATAGTTAAGTCAAATCAACGCCGAGTTTTTCTCGAATTACCCTTTTCAACCGGTTGACATCTAATTTCATCATTGCGAATTCGTCTTCTAAATCTGCTAGGCGCTTCAAAAACTTATCTAACGTAGTAACAAGTTGGTCGAATCTTTTATCAACCTTAATTTCCAGTTTGCTGATTTTTATGTCCAGCCTTGATATTTTTTCATCAACGGCCGAAATAATAACAGTCGTCTGATCGTCTAAAATTTTTTTAATATCCCTTAATTTGAGAGATTTTTCTGTCATATATTTAGAATATCATTTTGAAAATTAGTGTCAACAGCTCTTTTCAAAGTTCTTCACGGTGGCGAAGTGGCCTTTCGGGCTTTATGTCAAAGAGAGGCCACCTCGCCGCTATGAAGAATAAAGAACAGTTCTTTGAGAAAAATTTAAATGTAGAGTAAGGAGAAGAATGTCCTTCGATAAAATCAGGATATTCTTCTCCTTATATCGCGAGAAACTCGCGTGCCAGGCTTTAATGCCCAAAGATGAGGAGAAGAAATGGAGTTCTTCGTGCCAAATTTTCGGATCTTCGTCAGGTGGAACAAGGAAAGGGCGGGGAAGCATCCTGATGCAGGGGGGCGGGTGGAGTTAGCCAGGGATGGCGAAGTGATTCTGTCGGAGCCGGTGGGTAACGCCGACAGACTATACGGCTTTTGCTTGGCTCTTGTCAAGCTTCTGCGGCTTTCTGGCCACGAAGCACAGATGCCCATGTGTCTGCAAGGGCATCTGATCCCAGACCGCACCAGGGAGGACTGATCCTTAAGAAAAGAAAGGGAAGCCGTCAAGAAGGTTCTAATCCTTCCGGCTTCCTTCACTTCTAGAGATTTCAAAGAAATTTGAAGTTTGCATAAGTGAGAAATTGTTCTTTTTTTAAAAATTTAATATCTATTTCTGTTCGAGGGCAGTGTCTTGGATGTTCCGACTCTTCGGAATCTCCAGGATACTGCTTTCAGAGCAGTAAAATAAAATAACTCCAGCGGAAAAACCGCTGAAGAAAGAAGGAAAAATGCCAGGATATTTATGGGGTGGTCCCCCTACTGTAGTCAGGATGATGAAAAAAAAGAAACAGGAAGAAGGTAAGCTGGTTAGCTCCCCGGAAAACAAAAGAGAAGAAAGGAGCAAGGGTGGGATGAAAGGGTTGTCATTAGTGTCATTATCCATGGTGGTGGCGGTGATGGTGGGGTTTGTTTGGTCGTTGGTTATATCCAACGCGCTGCCCCTTTTCATCGGCCTGGGAGTTTTTGTAGCCATCGGCTTGGTGGATAATGTCGTCTTAGCTCACTCCCGGCGTAAGTGCGATCGGTAAGAAGAGAAAGAAAAAAAGGAGGAGTCAAAATGAGAATCTTGTCCATAGTTTGCATGATTCGTGGGGGGCACGATTGGAATGGGGCGAGGGCGAGAGAAAGGGTCGGCACTGGCCGCGAGAGGGTGCTGGTGGTGGGGAAGCGCTGCAAGATCTGCGGCGCCCTGGGGAGCAAGAACCCTCCCGAGGTGGCGGCAAAAAAGGTTGTGCTTATCGATTAAGGAGACCCCATAAGGGATCTTCCGGGAAAGTTAACAGCCAGTTAATTTTCCCTCATTTTCTAGCTCGCAAAGAAATTTGTGGACTGAAAGATGGGAAAGTTATTTGTTAAATGAATTTGAGCCCGGAAGCGCTTTCCTGGCGGGAACTCTCTCTATCCGCCTTGGGCGGATCCTTCCAGGGGAGCACTTCCGGGCTCAAACAGAATTGCTTGCAAAGTTCGCTTGTTTGTTATAGAAAGAATTAATAAATAAATCAGAGCGAATTTCAGCAGAGATTGCTCTTTAATTTTCGCAATAAAAGAAAGATTCTCAAGAAAGGAGGTATCCAGAGATGGTCATGACAATGGAAAAGAAATCAGAGTCTCCCGAGAAGTCGCTCAAGGAGCTTGAGGAACGCGCCATGAAGTTGGCCCGTCTCTCGGGAGATGCCCTAAACGAAGTCTTCGGTATCGTCATGGCGCAGTCTTTCGCTGGCGTCTATGACGCTACTATTTTCGCGCTTCGCAAGCGCGGGATGAGGCTCAAGAGGGCCAAACATTTCGCCAGGGCGGCTAAAGGCTTGGCGATGATCTTACGGGACTACAGAAAGGAGGATCTTCGAGTAAGAGAAGAAATCAAAAAGGCGGCAAAGGCAAACCGGCAGCCAGGCGCCCAAGGGTCTCGGGGAAGATAGCGTCTCCGAAAATCTAACCCAGGGGCAGGAGTAGAAAAGTGAAAGACCAGCCCAGCAACGAAAAACCATCAGGAAAAAGCAAGTCAACCGTGAGTATCGAGGACCTTCGCGGCACCCTGCACACGGCGTCTACCTACGGCGAGGCAGTGGAAATGGTCAAAAATGCAAACGTGGCCATACTGACCGAAAAGTAGGTATCATTTCAGTTAGTTGTTAGACACCGAGTGTCTAACAGGTAGTTCGCAAAAAGGGGGTTAGTTGGGCTGTGTAGTTCAACTAACCTCCTCCCTTTCAGAGATTATTAATTGAAGTCCTTCGCCTTGTTAGCTCCCGGATTTCTGCCGGGATTTTTTTATTCTGCAAATATTATATAATAGCAAAATGGTTTACGCAACTTTATCAGAAGAAAAAAAATTGTGGAAAAAAGGATTTAAAAGAGTAGTCGGGTTGGACGAAGTCGGCCGCGGCCCGCTCGCCGGACCGGTTGTTGCCTCCGCCGTAATGATAAATTGGAGATCGGATCTCCAACTATCAAATTTTAGGAAATCCGATCTCTTAAATATCCGCGACTCCAAGCAATTATCTGTAAAACAAAGAGAAAAATTTTATAACTTAATAATCAGAAATAAAAATATAAAGTGGGGGATTGGCATTGTTTCAGAAAAGGTGATTGATAGGATAAACATTTTAGAAGCTACCAAATTAGCTATGCTGAAAACTCTCAAAAAAGTGAAGGCGGATTTTCTTATTCTGGACGGGAATTTTAAAATTAATATAGATATTTCCCAAAAATCAATAATCAAAGGAGATGAAAAAGTTTTTTCCTGCGCCGCGGCTTCAATTCTGGCAAAAGTGACAAGAGACAGAATAATGCTCAAATATCACAAGAAGTTCCCAAAATATAGGTTTGACCTTCATAAGGGCTATGGGACAAAACTACATATCAAAATGTTGAAAAGATTTGGCCGATGTGCTATACATAGAAATAGTTTTAATCTTCACTATGGCGCAACCAAAACAAAGGCATACAAAAAATAGAAGGAACAGGAGAAGGATGCATATTTTTTTGGCTAATCCTTCAAAAACCACTTGTCCTAAATGCGGAAAAGCGGTTTTAGCGCACACGGTTTGCCATAACTGCGGATTTTATAAGGGAGTGGAAGTTATAGATGTTTTAAAAAAATTAGACAAGAAAGAAAAAAAATTAAAGGAAAAGGAAATGGCAGCAAAGGAAGCGCCCGTCTCCGCTAGGGTTACGGCGGGTAAAGAAAGAAAATCGTTAGATTGGGAAAATTTAAGTAAAAAGTAAAAAAGGCGATGAGGTGGCGACCTCATCTTCAACTTCATTTTTTATTCTAAAAAATTCGTTTTATGGCTAGCCGTCATTTGTCAAGAAGTATAGCAATGCAGTCCTTATATGAGTGGGATTTTTCCGAAAAAAAAGCGGATTTGGAAAAAATCGTGGAGAGAAATATCCAGGAGTTCGGTCCTGGACTGGAAGACAAGTCCTTTACTTGGCAATTGGTAACGGGAGTAGTCCAGCGCATAAAAGAAATTGACAAAATTATTGAACAAGCCGCGCCCCAATGGCCGATTGACCAGATTAGCATTATCGACAGAAACGTTTTGCGGCTGGGATTATACGAACTGCTTTACGAAGATAAAACCGCCGTGCCTCCCAAAGTGGCGATTAACGAAGCCATAGAATTAGCTAAAAGTTTCGGCGGAGAAAATTCGGGTAAATTTATTAATGGAGTATTGGGCACGGTTTATAAAGAGATTGAAAATAAATAAATGTTGGAAAATTTTGCACAACTAGAAAAAAAATTAGGTTTAAAATTTAAAAATAAGGATTTATTGATTCAGAGCTTTACTCACCGTTCGTATTTGAACGAGAATCCAAATTCTCATTTGGCGCAAAACGAACGGATGGAATTTTTAGGCGATGCCGTATTGGAACTGGCGGTAACGGAATATCTTTACAAAGAGTTTCCCAAGGAATCCGAGGGGGAATTGACAACTTGGCGGGCATCTCTGGTTAACGCCGATGCATTGTCTAAAATAGCAAAAGAACTTGATTTCAACGATTATCTCTTGCTTTCAAAAGGCGAGGCCAAAGATACGGGAAAAGCCAGAGATTATATTTTAGCCAATTGTCTTGAGGCATTTATCGGTGCGGTTTATCTTGATCAGGGATATAAAAAATCGAAAGAGTTTATTGATAAGGTCCTGATTAAAGAACTGCCAAAAATATTGGAACACAAGCTTTTCCGCGACGCCAAATCTCATTTTCAGGAACAAGCCCAGGAAAAATCCAGAATTACCCCTGTTTACAAGGTTTTAAGCGAGCAGGGGCCGGATCACGCTAAAAATTTTAATATCGGAGTATTTTTAGGAGAAAAATTAATAGCCCAAGGCGAGGGCTCTTCAAAGCAAGAAGCGGAAGAACAAGCCGCTAAAAATGCATTAAAGATTAATAATTGGTGATAAATTTATGTTAACAATAAGATTATTTAGAGTAGGCAAGAAAAATCAGCCTTCTTTCAAGATTGTGGTGACGGATAAAAGAAGGCCTCCCAAAGCCGGTCGCTTTGTTGAAGAGGTCGGGTTTTACAATACCCGAACCAAGGAAAAAGTTCTAAAGCAGGAAAGGATAAAGTATTGGCTGTCGGTAGGCGCTCAACCTTCTCAGACAATTTATAACCTGTTGGTTTCGGAAAAAATAATTGAGGGAAAGAAAATTCCAGTTCACAAGAAGTCAAAAAAAGTTCCAGTTGCGGCTCCAGCTCCGGTTGCTCCAGCCGCACCCGTTGTCCTTGACAAAGCAGAAGAAAAGAAATAAAATTATAGCACAAGTAGCAGAATTGAAAGCAAGGTCGAGCTACTGAATAAAATAGACACTAAACAAGACTATGGCAAAATCAACTGATCAAGAATTTCTTGAATTTATAATCAAAGCCCTGGTTGATAATCCCGATGATGTCAAAGTTGACCGCAAGGTTGACGAAATGGGAGTTCTACTTTCTTTAAGAGTGAATCCCGAAGACATGGGAGTGGTTATCGGCAAGGAAGGCAATACTGCCAGAGGAATAAGATCCTTGGTTCGAATAGTCGGTCTTAAGAATCACGCGAGAGTGAATTTAAAGATCGAAGAGCCAGAAGGCAGTACGAGAGTTCCTCGCGAGAGGACAGCTCCCTCAGCAGGCGGAGATTTAGACGAACTTAAGTTGTAAACTTAACGTTTACTTAAAGCAAAAGCGGTGCTATTATTAAATAGTGCCGTTTTTGTTTATTTATGGTCAAATTCGACATTATCACCATATTTCCGGAAATATTTAGTTCTTATCTAAACGAGAGCTTAATTGCCAGGGCTCAAGTAAAAAAACTGATTAAGATTAATATCCATAACTTAAGAAAATGGGCAAAGGATCGGCATAAAACTGTTGACGACCGGCCCTTTGGAGGAGGGCTGGGAATGGTGCTAAAGATTGAGCCAATATATAAAGCCATAAAGGCTTTAAAGTCCAAAACTCAAAGCACAAAATCCAAAATAATTCTTTTTACCCCGAGGGGAAAAAAATTTAACCAGCAGATTGCTTATAAGCTTTCAAAATTAGACCAGATAATTATGATATGCGGCAGATATGAAGGGGTAGATGAAAGAGCGGCAAAATATCTGGCAGACATGGAAATATCTATCGGCGACTATGATTTAATGGGCGGAGAATTACCGGCAATGGTTTTAATAGAAACGGTGGCAAGACTGATTCCCGGAGTTTTAGGAAAACCCCGATTATTAAAAGAAAGAATCACAAAGAGTAAAGGTTTTATTGAATATCCGCAGTATACGAGACCCGAAACGTTCAAGGCCTGGAAAGTTCCCAAGGTTCTGCTTTCGGGCCATCACAAAAAAATAGAAGAGTGGCGGGCCAAATACGGCAATAATATTGGCAAGTAATAAGTTTTCTGATATAATGAGGAATTGCCGAGGGCAGGTGGCGGAGCGGTCAATCGCAACAGACTGTAAATCTGTCGTCCTCTGGACTTCGGGGGTTCGAATCCCTCCCTGCCCACCATAATGCCCATGTAGCTCAGGCAGTAGAGCACATCATTGGTAATGATGAGGTCCGCAGTGCAAATCTGCGCGTGGGCTCATAAGAAACTAATAATCAATAACCAACATGGCGACAAAAAAACCATTTATAAAATTTCAATGCTCGGTCTGCAAAAGAATCAATTACTATACTCACAAGTCCAAAAGGGCAGGTGAGAAGAAATTAGAATTGAAAAAACATTGTCGTTGGTGTCGCAAACATACTTTACACAAAGAGGGGAAAAAATAGGGGAACGGGGGCATATTTCAACGGCAGAATTAAGGTCTCCAAAACCTTCGATCCCTGTTCGAATCAGGGTGCCCCCGCTTATGAAAATTTCTAGAAAAAAAATAATTTTAGGAATTCCAATTGCTCTTGTTTCTTTCGAACTTTTTTTCGGAGTGCTTTTGGGTTATTTAATCGGAAAATTTATAGCCGCAAAAGAAACGGGCGGACCTAGCAAACTGAGACCCCTTGTTTTCAAAATCGGCAATTACAAATTTCATCTTCACCATTGGCTGTATAGTTCCGGGGTTTTAACATCCTTTATTTTATTTAATTTTTCGCCCCCTTGGCCCCAATTCTCTTTCGGATTATTCGGAGGCCTTATTGTTCAGGGTATTATTTCTTATTCCGATTGGCATAAAATTTTAACTAAACATAATAAATAATTTATGTATTTTTATATTTTGATTGCGGGTTTCGGCGGAGGAGTTTTAAGGGGATTGATCGGTTTTATAAAAAATCAGCTTTCTTACAAAAATACGCCCTTTAAATTAAATTATTTTTTGGCGATGAGTTTTCTGTCAGGAATAGTCGGTTTGATTTCAGTGATAGCCATTAAAGAAATCGGTTTTACTCTGGAGGGCTTATTCACTCCGGCTTTGGGCTTTATCTTGGGATATGCGGGCGGCGATTTTCTGGAAAATCTTTACAAAATCATTATCAAAAAATCTTCTCTCACCGAGCGGTAGCGAAGGTAAAGATGAAGACAAACCCCGAAGGGGGCAAACTTCATCGCCTAATATATGGCCTTACTGGAAATTAGAAAATTCGGCGATCCCGTTTTGAAAAAGAAAGCGGAAGAGGTCAAAGAAATAACTCCTGAAATTAAGGAGTTGATTTTTAATATGAAAGAAACCCTTCGGCATGCTCAAGGGGTTGGTCTAGCCGCTCCCCAAATAGGAGTTTCAAAAAGAGCGATTGTGGTTCAAATCGAGAAGGAAGCGGTTGGATTTCTTAATCCCAGAATTATCGTAAGTAGCCGGCAAAAAGAAATTCAAGAAGAGGGCTGTCTTTGTTTGCCGGGAATATTTTTTAAAATTAAAAGAGCTAAAGAGGCGGAGATAGAGGCGTTGGGTGAAAAGGGGGAAATTGTTCGAATTGAAGCTAAGGGGTTATTGGCCCGTATCTTCCAGCACGAAATTGACCATTTAAACGGAATTTTAGTTATTGATAGGATTTCTTCTTGGCAAAAATTATGTCGTTTGTTCAAGATTTAATTAAAGAAAAATGGCTAAAAACGCCAAGTATTATTACGGCCTTCCGGAAAATTAAAAGGGCTGATTTTTTACCGATAGATATTAAAAATTTGGCGGAATCAAACACGGCTTTGCCCATAGGTTTTAGCCAAACGATTTCCCAATCGCTGGTTGTGGCTTTTATGCTGGAGCGATTAGAGCCGAAAGCCGGAGATAAAATTCTGGATATTGGTTCTGGTTCGGGTTGGACGAGCGCTTTGCTGGCAGAAATTGTCGGCCCGAAGGGCAGGGTTATTGCCCTTGAAATTATTCCGGAACTAATGGAATTTGGAAAACGAAACGCGGCGAAATATAATTTTTCTGCCCAATTTATCTGCGCCGATGGCTCAAAGGGATACAAGCAAGAAGCGCCGTACGATAAAATTTTGGCGTCAGCCAGCGCCGAAAAAATTCCTCTTGCTTGGAAAAAGCAATTGAAAGTCGGCGGAATAATTGTTGCTCCTGTGGGTAATTCAATTTGGCGCATTGTCAAAAAACTCAGCCCAGGAGGCTTCGTATTTGAGGAAACGGAATATCCCGGATTTGTTTTTGTGCCGTTAATTATAAAATAGGCGATGCGTAAATATTTAATTTTATTAATCTTATTTTTAATGGGGGTGTTTTTGGTCTGGGGAGTTTTGTTTCCTAAAAATTCAAGTTTAAAAGAAAATAAAATATTTTCGGTGGAAAGGGGACAAGGCCTTTTTCAAATTTCTAAAAATTTAGAGAAGGAGGGATTAATTGGGAATAAATTATTTTTTAGTTTTTATATTATTTTAGCAGGGAGTCAGGGGGGGCTTCAAGCTGGCGAATATTTTATTTCTCCTTCGGAAAACATTGTCAAAGTCGCTGAAAAAATTATTTCAGGCGATACGGCTAAAATAACCATAACCATACCAGAGGGCTGGACCCAAGCGCAAATTGAAGAGGCCTTAAATTTAAAATTGCCCGGCGACAATTTGCAAGGATATTTATTTCCCGATACTTATCATTTTCCCTTGAGAGTGAGCGGCAAAGAAGCTGCAGAGACGATGATGGCTAATTTCAGCAAAAAAACCGCAGGTTTAAAAATAACCCGAGATATTGTTATTATGGCTTCTTTGATCGAAAAAGAAGTAAGGACGAAGGAAGATAAAGAATTGGTTTCGGGGATTTTATGGAAAAGATTAAAAGTTGGCATGCCTTTGCAGGTGGATGTTGAAATGTGGACTTATGAAAACAGGGGATTGCCCTCAAGTCCAATTGCTAATCCCGGAATAGAGTCGATTTTAGCCGCTTTAAATCCCAAAACAAGCGTTTTTTGGTATTATTTATCTAAACCAGATGGAACAACCGTTTTCAGCAAAACTTTAGAGGAGCACAATATCGCCAGGGCGAAATACTTAAGGTAACAGGCGATGAGGAGGGCTCTCCTCATCTTCACCCTTCGCTATCACTCGGGTCCTTGACAAGGATTATTAAAGATATAATATATAAACATCCGCAGATAGTGGGCGATCACTAAGCCCCGCCGAGGAGAACTAGACGAGGACGGGCCTCGCCTTAATTCTTGTTTATTCTGCGGTGAAACGCAGATTTTATTTTTCACCGAGTCCCGCGAAGCGGGATGAAGGTCGAAATGAATCCGTAGATTCATTGAGTATGATCACACGGGACCAAAAATCTAAAATATTGGACGAATTAAAAGAGAAAATTGCCAAGCAAAAGGCCATGGTTTTTGTTGATTTTACAGGATTAAAGGTAAAAGATATCTCCCGCCTAAGGAGAGAATTAAAAAAGAATCAGAACGAAATGAAAGTGGCGAAAAAAACCCTTTTGAATTTGGCCTTGCAAGATAAAAAGCTGGAAATAGCCAAAGACAAATTAACCGGCGAAGTGGCCCTGATCTTCGGGTTTAAAGACGAAATTTCTCCCGCAAAAACGATTTATCAATTTTCAAAAACAAATCCGGCTCTTAAAATATTGGGAGGATTTCTAGAGAATAAGTTTAAAGAAATTGAAGAAATTATTGCCTTGGCCCAGTTACCCGGTCGCGAAGAGCTTCTGGCAAGATTGGTTGGATCAGTAGCTAGTCCGATGACGGGATTTGTCAGGGTATTGCAAGGAAACATTAAAGGTCTGATGCAAGTTTTAAGTCAAATTAAAAAATAATAATTAATAATTATCGAGCTATCAAATTTTTTTCGCGCTTTACCCCAAAGGGGCCCTACGCGTCTCAAAAAATTTAATAGCTCTCTAAATATATGGCAGAAGAAATAAAAGAAGAAAAAGTTGAAGTTCCCGAGAAATTCAAGAGCTTGGTAGGAGAGATAGAAAAGCTTTCGGTTTTGGATTTGGCGGAATTGGTGAAGGTGTTAGAGAAGAAATTCGGCGTGTCGGCTCAAGCCCCGGTGGCAATGGTAGCCCCTTCGACAGGCTCAGGGCAAGCAGCCCCAGTTGAAGAAGAAAAATCTGTTTTCAATATTGTTTTAACCGCCGCCGGAGATAAAAAGATAGAAGTTATCAAGGTGGTTAGGGATGCTACCGAAAAAGGACTGAAAGAAGCCAAGGATTTAGTTGATGCCTCGGCAACCGGTCCCCAAGTAGTGAAAGAAAACGTCAAAAAAGAAGAAGCGGAAGCAATGAAAAAGAAATTTGAAGCGGCCGGCGCAAAGGTGGAACTAAAATAGAATTTCATATACCTTTAAGCCGTTGAGCAAATAGATAGTTTTTCCATTTTCTGAAACCGAAAAATCCAGAAGGTTGTTGAATTTAGCGCTTCGGAACTGGCGAATTATTTCGCCAGTTCTGTTTATTATAACCATTCTTTTTTCTTGGGGTTCCAAAAGATAAAGATAAGAGAGGCCGGATACGGCCATAATTTTGGAAAAATCTTTTAGTACGGGGAAGATGTTTAGTTTCAGAGTTTCTTGCAACTGGCCGGCATAATACCGGCTGATAGAATTATCTTTATTCAAAATCCAGACGCTGCCCGCTACAGCTATCGATTTTGCTTCAATGGCTTTTTTAGTCGAAGGGAAAAGCCATGCTTCAGGAGGGCTCCAGTCCGAATTACCCAAATAAGAATATTTTATTATTTGCCCGTTTTTTTCATCAAGAAAATAAAGGTTTGATTGATGGGAAGAAAAATCATTGTAAGTATAATCTGGTAGGGTCAGGATAGTTATTGTCTGTTGAAATTGGCCGTCTTTTAAAATAGTAAATCCGTTGGGTTTGGAAAAGAGTAGTAAGGAACCGTTGGAAACAGCCGCTGCGTTAAACTTCTTATCTATAGGCATAATAGCGCCCTCTTTAGTCCTGTCGTTAATTTTAAAAAGATTCGGGGCGTAAGGGCTGAAAAGATAAATATTATTATTCTCGGCGATTATTTTCTGGGGGATAAACTCGCGGGGATTAACTTCAAAAATCAGTTTGGGATCCTGAATCTCCGTTAACTTATTCAAACTAAAAAGACTGTTGGAAATTTTATTTTCAAGCTCCGTAATCTGATTTTTAAAACCTTGGGGAGCTTGGGAATAAATTTTTATTAAATTTAAAATATTATTCTGGCTTTCTTTTAATAGGGAATTGGCCCTCTCCTGGAGCAGGGGATTGTCTTTTAATATCAGATAGCCCTCTGCCTCATTTGTTTTTTGTTGAATTTGGCGGAAGGTTTCCTGGTAGATTTTTAAGTTTATTTTTTCTTCTCTTTTAGAGAAAAAGAAACCTACAATTAGAACAAGAACCAAAATAAAAATTAAAAACCGAGCTTCCGTACGCGGAAGCGAAGGTGAAGAAGAGGACGGAGTCCTCTTCGTCTTCCGAGAGTTAAATTTAAGATTGAATCTGAAAGAGGGGAGGTGCGGCATCTTGAAAATGCTGAGCAAAGCCGAAGCATTGAAAGCAGGTTTTTTTATCAGTTTTCTTAGTCTTGAGACACGCCGAAGGATTAATGTCGGATTGAAAATACTGAGAAAAGCCGAAGTAGAAAAAATATTTTTAAAGGCAAATTCTTTGACTGGTCGTCGGCTTCCTAAAATCATCTCTTTTTTGCGCGGCAGAGCGGCCTTGGTTAAAGAGATTAAAAGGCATAGGCCGGAGATTTTAGAAAGGACTTCTTCTCTTTTCTTGAAAATTTCCTTCAGGTCCCTTTCGTTAAGGGGGGTTAACGCGGCAATTTCTGTTAATAATTTTTGAAAGGGGATAAGCAGTTCTTCTGTTAAAACCAAGATTATATCGTCTTCGGCCAGCTTTCCGGAAATAATATTACCAAAAATCTTTAAGGGATAGGGTTCCAGCTCTTCAAATTTCAGGCGCTTATCAATGTCGATAACCTGGCCTCCTCTTAATAAATAGATTTTTATTTCTCCGGTTTTAGTGAAGTTTAGTTCGAAATTTTTCAGGGAAATGGCGGCAAAACTCAAATTCCCTAGCCAGCTGACGTCTCCCTTTTTGGAGATATTTTCCAAAAAAGTATTGCCCAGCTTCAGGCCCTCTTGGAGGGCTTTAGACGGGTTCCTCAAGCTGTTTTTGTAATACTGCTGTTTTATGGTCTGAGTTAAGTGTTCCAAAAGATGAATGTTTTGGGGCAGGACGCCTTTTAGCGCCCCGGCTAAATAAAGCCCCCCCAGCCGTTTTTCATAGATATTTTGCGGCTCAAAACAAAAACCGTTGAAGATTAAGTCCGGTTTTACCTTAGGATTGAAATGAAATTCAAAAACCTGCATCAATTACATTTTAAAATTTTTTTAGAGAAAACACAAACACTTGACTTATTTTTAAGTTTGTTCTAAATTAAAAATTAGTTATCCCAACAGGAGGACGGAGAAATGAAAAGACAGATATGGGTTGGGTGGATCTGTGCGATAGGCGTACTTTTCTTGGCTTACTGGAGGGGAGAATTTAGAGAATTAGGCATCGCTTTCGCAATCGGTTCGGTTTCGGGACTCTTTCTTGATTTTGTTGGAACAAAACGATTGCGCTATTGGGAGTATACAAGATACCGGTTTTTTAGCCTCAAATACTTTGTCGTAGTCGTTCCCAGCTGGGGCGTTCTGGGGGGACTGACTAATCTTTTATGGAACCTAATGGGGAGTTTGCAACCATGGTTAATACTTCTGATATTGACCTGTGCCTTCCTTCTTTTCTGGGAAGGTCTTAATCTTAGAACGCGAACATGGAAGTACTATGCGCCAGGATGGTTAGTGGTGGCAGGCTGGTTCCCTTTAGTGTTCGTCTTTAGGGTTGCTTTCTTGGTGTTTAGGTGAGACATGGGGGCGGTAAGCTAGCTGCCCCTTTTTTATTTACCTTCGCTTTTCCGCAGAAAAAGCGGAGGTGAAGATGAAGGTAAACTCCGAAGGAGGTAAACTTCATCGCCTATCGATTGAGTTTGTGAATTTAAGGAAAATTTGTTAATTTTATATGAGACGGACGGTTAGCTCAGCGGTAGAGCATTGCATTCACATTGCAGGGGTCACAGGTTCGAATCCTGTACCGTCCACTATGACGAACTTAAAAGAAAGAAAAGTTGGGGTATATGTTGCTCACGATGATGATTCTATTTTGGGCGCGGGCGGAAGAATAATCCAACATTTAAAAAACGGAGACAATGTTTATATTGTGATTTGTGCTGATGGGAGGAATTCCCATAAGGCCGTTTTGGGCATTGAAAGTAATCCTTCGGTCTGGGAAGTAAAAACTAAAAGAGAAGAAGAAATGAAGAGGGCCGCAAAAATACTTGGATTAGCCGAAGAAAGATTATATTTTTTAAACCTTACAGACGGAGAAGGAAGAATTTGGCAGAATGAAGAGGCCGCAAGAAGACAAATAGTAGAAATAACCAATAAAGAAAAACCAGATGTCATTTATTTTCATTATCCTGATGCTCACACTGATCATCGGGCGGTAAGCAAAATAATACTGGAAATGCTAGAAATTCTGGGATCAAAACCAGAAGCGTATCAATTTTTCATATGGACGAAAGAACTGGCAGAAGATCGGCCTGAGGTCGATGCCAGCCAAGTACCGGAAATACCGTCAAATATTTTAAGGTTTGATATTAAAAAAGAGGCAGGTCTTAAACAAAGAGCTTTATTTGAGATGAAAAGCCAGGTAGAAATCCATCCTTATCCGAGCTGGCAGGCTCAAATAAAACCTATATTGGATCAGAATTTTATTAATTATTTCCTTAAAGGAGAAGAGATTTTCGTAAAGGTGGCATTATGACAGAGAATGAAAGGGTACATATTTTTATTTCGGGCCGGGTGCAAGGCGTTTTTTTTCGGAGTAATACCCGAAAAAAAGCGGAAAAATTGGGGCTAACTGGCTGGGTGAATAATTTAGTCGATGGTAGAGTAGAAGCGATTTTTGAGGGCGAAAAAGAAAAATTTGAGGAGATGCTAAAATGGCTAAAAAGAGGCCCCTTTTTAGCCAAAGTGGAAAATTTGGAAATTATTCAGGAGGATTACAGGGGAGAATTTACTGATTTTAAAATAAGGCGATGAAGAACCCGTTTTACGGGACTCGGTTAATAAAATAATCAATATAATATGCGAAGAAAAATACTCCCATCAATTACCACTACCGAGGGTTCAGATTGGAGAGAAAAAATAAGGGAAATCAATGAATTGGGGCTTCAAGAGGTAGCCATTTTTCCGACTTGCCTACAAGAAGAGCAGAGAAGGGAATTATATAGGTTATTAAAAAACTCAAAAGTAAAAAACATTCCTTACTGCCACTTACGGAATGATATGAAAGCAGGGGAGTTAGAGTATTTAGTTAAAAACTATAATACCCGGGTTTTCAGCGTCCATATGCGGGTTGAATATCCGACATTTCACGATTGGCTAAAGCGCAAAAAGATTATCTACATTGAAAACGTTTATCATCCGTTTGATGAAAAAGAATTAATGGAGTTTGGCGGAATATGTTTGGACTTTTCTCATTTGGAAAATGACAGGATTTTGGCAAGGGAAAATTTTAAGCGCAATATAAAAGTAATTGAGAAAAATTTCATTGGCGTAAATCACATAAGTTCCATAAAGAAGGTTTCTCAGATTGATAATATGGGTTATACTTGTTATGCTTATCATGTTTTTGATAACCTTTCTGAGTTTGATTATTTAAAAAAATATCCCTTGAGTTATTTCTCTCCCCTCATTATTATTGAAGTAGAAAACAGTATTAAAGAACAGTTAATGGCCAAAGATTACATCGCCAATTTGCTGAAAGAAAAAAAATAACTAACCTCATTTGACTAGCGCGCTTAAAAATGGTATTTTTTTAATTAGCAATAAATTAATTCTTTGAGGAGGATAGATTGAGAACTAGAGTCCGGGACACTATCGCAGATATCTTACAAAATGGCTGGCTAGAGAACTTGAGAGCTCCTGAATCCCCTGGCAAAAAACTAGCTCGATTGAGAGAACTTTTCCCGGATTTTGACAGTTGGGTCAAGCCGGCCCAGACCCAATTACTCGCCGATCTTCAGAGAGATCATGGTATTTTTTTTGGTGTCTGTGATTTTCTGGTTCAAGATGATTATAGATTGTATTGCCGAGTCACTGGCATAAACAAAGAATGCCACTGCAGTATTCCCAAGCCATCCTGTTGTGTTTTTCTAGACAAGCGACAACCTACCCCCGCTTGATGATATAGTTCTTTTTCTGGGCCCTCCCAATTGATTTTGGGAAGGGCCTTTTTTTGGTATAATAATAAGATGATTCAGTTCAAAATATTAAAAAAATCAAGAAAGAGCAGGGCCAGATTGGGCCAACTGATTACTTCTCATGGCGTTGTGGAAACGCCCTGTTTGGTTCCCGTGGCGACTCAAGCGGTGATTAAAACATTAGACAGCCGAGAAGTTAAAGAAACCAAAAGCCAACTCTTAATCGCCAACACTTTTCATTTACATTTAAAACCGGGGGAAAAAATCGTTAAATCGGCGGGCGGTCTTCATAAGTTTATGAACTGGCAGGGAGGGTTAATGACGGATTCGGGCGGTTTTCAGGTTTTCTCCTTGGGCTTTGGCAGGGATTTTAAAATGGGAAAAATGCTTATGAAGGGCCACCCCGCCCAAAACGCTTCGCGTATTGAGGCGGGCAGGCAACCGAGATCCCTAAAAATTACGAGAGACGGCGTATTTTTCCAATCGCCAATCGACGGCGCTAAATTATTCTTGGGCCCGAAAGAATCAATTAAAATTCAGGAGGACCTGGGCGCCGACATTATTTTTAATTTTGACGAATGTACGCCGCCTATTGCCGATTATGAATATACGAAAAAATCCATGGAAACGACCCATCATTGGGCGGAGATTTGTCTTGGAGCCCATTCGGCAAGCTCAGGGCAGGCTCTATTCGGCATAGTTCAGGGCGGAAAGTTCAAAGATTTAAGGGTTAAAAGCGCAAAGTTTATCGGATCCTTGCCCTTTGACGGCTTTGGAATCGGCGGTGAACTGGGTTTTGATAAAAAAGTAATGTTTAAAATGTTAAATTGGGTGACCGAAGTCTTACCTGAAGAAAAGCCAAGGCACTTATTGGGCAATGGCCACATCGAAGATTTAACAAAAATTTTCGAGAGCGGAGTAGATACGGTCGATTGTATTATTCCGACGCATTACGCAAGGCATGGAATTGCTTTCGTTTTTGATGGTAAGATGGATTTAGCAAAGACAGGGTTTCTTAAAGATAAAAACCCGCTTGATAAAAAATGCTCCTGCTTCGTCTGCCAGAATTATAAAAGGAATTATATTTCCCATCTTTTCCGCGCCAGAGAAATTACGGCTTTAAAATTGCTGACTTTCCATAATCTATATTTTTTTAACACCTTCATTGAAAAAATAAGGGAACAGATAAAAAGAGGAATAATTTAAAAAGGTCGGGGGTCGATGAAGCGCGCTTCATCTTCTTCAACTTCGTTTTTCATTCTAAAAAACTCGTTAATTAATTAAATATAATTTATTTTATGATGTACGAAAATCTAAAAGAAAAATGTAAATATATTTGTCCGGTTTTCGCGGTTATAGTCGGTATTTTTCTGATTGTTTTAACGGTTGGGAAAGTGGTAGATATCAAAAATAAGGTTCAGCCAGTCGGCAGCCAGATTACCTTCTCCGGTACGGGCGAAATTTTTGCCAAGCCAGACCTGATAACAACCAGCTTTTCGATTCTTACCCAAGCTAAAACAGTCGCAGAAGCTCTTAGCGAGAATACTAAAAAAATGAATGCGGTAATTGATTTTATGAAAAGCCAGGGGGTGGCGGAAAAAGATTTAAAAACAATCAATTTCAACATTTTTCCGCGCTATGAATATCAAAGAGTGGAAATTCAAATATATCCTTTTCCGCCGGGTAAAAGCGTTTTGGTCGGTTACGAAGTAGATCAGTCCTTGGAAGTTAAAATAAGGGACTTGACTAAGGTCGGCCATATTTTGCAAGGCGGAGCGGATGCCGGCGCAAACCAAGTCGGCGATTTAAGTTTTACCGTTGATCAAGCGGACGAATTGAAATCCCAGGCCAGAAAGCAGGCAATCGATCAGGCCAAAGCCAAGGCTAAAGAGCTAACTTCTCAATTGGTGGTAAGATTGGGCAGAGTTGTTAATTTCAGCGAAAGCGGCGGCTATCCTATATTTATTGGCATTGCCAAGGAATCGTCTCAAGTGGGTGGCGGAGGAGCGCCTCAAATACAAACCGGTGAAAACAAAATTGAGGTGACGGTAAGCATTACCTATGAAATCCGATGATTGAATACTATGAAATCCGTTAGATTTTTGAATTGCAAGATTGATTTATCAAAATGGAACTTTATGCCCAGAAAGGAAACAGAGTTTTGGGTGAGGAAGGCCCTAAAGAAGCTTAGCTTCCAAAAGGAAGCTAAGCTTCTAAGGGTGTTAGATATTTTCTCCGGCTCTGGATGTATTGGAATTGCTATTCTGAAAAACATTAAAAATTGCCGAATGGATTTTGTTGATATCGATAAAAAATCCATAGAACAAATAAAAATCAATCTAAAGCTGAATAAAATTTCTAAAAATAGATATAGAATTTTTCAATCAGACATATTCGCTAAGATAAAAAGGGAATATAGCTATATTTTTGCCAACCCGCCTTATGTGGCGACAGAACGCATCAACGAAGTTCAGCCTTCGGTTCTAAAATACGAACCAAAGATAGCGCTTTTCGGCGGGAAAAAGGGGTTGTTTTACATTAAGAAATTTTTAAAAGAAGCAAAAAAATATTTAAACAGAGGTGGCGCAATCTTTATGGAATTCGACCCTCTGCAGAAAAAAGATATAAAAAATATTATAAAGAAAGAAGGTTATAGAAATCCTCAATTTTTTAAAGACCAATTCAATCAATACCGATGGCTTAGCTCCGTTTATCCGAAACCATAAAGAAATTTTTAGAATTTGCCTTTTTAAGAAAAAGTTGTTATTATAATAATAAAGTTATTTCTATTTAGGAAGGGGGAACGATCAAATGGCAATAAGTCAGGGATGCCTTCAGATGTGCTTAGAAGCTCTTTTAATTAGGAGAAAGGAGGCGGAGGGCAGAGTTGAAGAATTATCGGCTGCCCCGTCGCCTAAACGTTCGGATTTCGACAAAGGAACGGGCTTTCCCGAGGCGGTGGCCATGGCGACTGCCAATAAGAATGCCGCTTTCGAATCGTTGAGGAAGATTAATTTGCGTGCCGACGCAATTAAGGGTGGTCGTTTCAAGGGAATCTGTCCGCAATGCGGAAAAGACATGGCGGAACAGATTTTAATAGAAACTCCTATGCGGGAACTCTGCCTTGGTTGTCAGAAAAAAAAGAACGGCAAAGGGGCTGGTAGCTAAACCAGCCCCTTTTTATTTTGTTTTTAGCTTGTGGTATATTAAAAATAAATGTTTTTAAATTCATCTGGCAAAGAAAAGTTTTTTTGGACTCAACATTCCAAAATTAAAATGCGGCAGTACCGCCTTTCCGAGCAAAGGGTCTTGCGGGTTTTACGAAGGCCAGACAGGAAAGAAGAGGGGATAGCTGAAGGCACTTTGGCGGCAATGCAGATTACCGGCACCAAAAAACATCCGACCGAAATCTGGTTAATGTACGTGTTTTTGACGAGGCCTAAGGGCATTAAAATAATTTCTACTTGGCGCTATCCAACTAGAAGTCCTATCGGCCGGCCTCCCGTGCCTCAGGATATTTTAGAACAATTGGATGCTATAATGAAAGAGTAGTATAATTAAGGGGGCGGTCGATGAAGTTGTTTAACTTCATCTTCCTTCACCTTCGTTTGCTCAATGAAATATTTATTTCATTTCGAAGTTCGATGGATAAATATAAATTGAGCGAGAGATGAGATTTATCTCATCGAACTTAATAAATTAAAAACTCGGTCAATGACAATTAATTCGGCGACAAAAATTTTAGGATTCTTATTGTTGTCAGCCGGGGTGATAATAATCGGCTGGACAATGATAAACTCTTATAATATCTTTACCGGCAAAGCCGAAGCGCCGACGGTTTTTAAAATGGCGGCTGAAACAGCTAAAATGCCGGCAGCGGATGAAATTCAAAAACAATTAGAATCACTTATTAGTCAGCAATTAAAAGGATTGTTGCCGGCAAACTCCATACCCCAGCTTTTTAATTTAATCGTCTGGTCGGCTTTGGCCAGTATATTTATTTTTGGCGGCGGACAAATTTCCGGCCTCGGGATTAAACTAATAAAGTAATTTTTTTAATGGTTCAGAATATTTTTTTTCAGTATATCTTTTGGCAGTTCTGGGAGTCGCCTAAAAGTGTTTTAGCTGGCTGGAAGAATTTTTTGAAATTCGGGCTGAATTATTTTTCTTTGCCCCTCTTATTTAAAACTCTATTTTCTCCTTGGCGGAAATATAGCTGGTCTTACGGCAGAGGTTTTGATATTAAAAGATATATTGAGGTTTTCTTCTCTAACTTAATCTCCAGGATTTTAGGAGCGATTGTCCGGATATTTTTAATAATTTTCGGCATTTTATTCGAGGTCTTTATATTATTCGCCGGTCTAGTCGTATTTTTGGGGTGGTTAATTCTGCCCCTGCTTTTAATTCTGGGATTTTATTATGGATTCTCAATTCTATTTTAATTTAAAAAAAGCAAAAATATTTCAGGCCGTAAAATGGGGGAGGACCTTGATTTTCAGGTTTGCTTGGCTGTTTAGAAAATTATCTCTTGCTTTATTTTTCCTTTTTCTGTTGATTTTTCTTTTTCGTTCCTTTCAAGAAAGGTTTTTGGCTCTTTCTTTAATAACACTATCTTCGGCAATTACCTTTTGGATTTTGGAGGCCTTTTTCAATTTTAAACTGAAAAATCCCAAGCTTCTTAATTATGACGCGGGAATGAACTCAGCCGAATTCTTAAGTTTTGAGGCGGCTAAAATTTGCTGGGAGGCGGTAAAATATTCCCAAAAAAGAAAGCTTCCCGAAATTCCATCGGAGGCCCTTCTTTATTTCGCCCTCAAAGACGGCAAGGATGTTAATTTTATTTTTACCCGGGCCCTTTTGTATTTAAAAGGAATAAAAAATGACCTGAAAACTTACTTGAGCAATCTTAAGGGCGATCCCTCGCTTCGCTCGGGAAAAGAAATTCCTTCGGCCGATTTCCAAAAAGCGATTTTGTCCGCCCTACAAATCGCCGAGGAGCGGGGTAGCCAAAGAATTGAAATAGGGGATTTAATATCGGCCTTAAGCGAAATTGATGCCACTTTTAAAAAGTATTTAATCGCCGTTAATTTAAAAAGCCAAGATATTAAAAATTTAAGCTGGTGGCTTGAGGACCTTAAAAATAGAATTGAAGAAAGGAAAAAATTCTGGCTCTGGAAAAATTTAATAAAACAGGGTTCCATGGCAAAAAACTGGACCGCCGGATATACCACAACTTTAGACAAGTTTTCTCTTGATTTATCGGAAATGGCAAAAAGGCAGGGTTTTCCGGAAATTATCGGCCACAAAAAAGAAATTGAAGCGATAGAAAGAATTTTGTCCCGCAGAGAAAAAAATAATGTTTTAATGGTTGGAGAATCGGGCTCCGGCAGAAAAAGTATTATTCAGGCATTGGCT
>Ga0265296_1002074_pt1 | contig 20993 bp, 17 predicted proteins | sample MunlanPumphouse1_FD_189073 | JGI IMG/M metagenome (GOLD analysis project Ga0265296, IMG submission 189073) | Groundwater microbial communities from a municipal landfill in Southern Ontario, Canada - Pumphouse #1 | ecosystem: Environmental > Aquatic > Deep subsurface > Groundwater | place... | reverse complement strand
CTAATTCTGGCCATAACTTTTTTGCCTTATCAATGAATTCGGGTTTAATTGAAACACACATAATATTTCTCCTTATTATTTATAGGAAGAACCGTTGATTGCAACGTCTCTCCGATGATTAATAATGTTTACATTTCCATTATCTAAATTCGTAACTGCTCAGCAACTTGATATTAATGTATTTTTACCACATAGTATCATAGGTACATAGGTTTACTCACAATTATTTTTATTTTTAAAGGTGTTCGTGATATCGCTTTGCTATGTTCACATAGATTAACGCAGCATAAAATTCATTTACTAAAGTTTTTTGACCTTCTTTGAAAATGTTTGTGAACTTCAATGGCACATCCTATTATTTTATAGGTAAGTTCATCTAAATATTTTTGTGTTATCGGCATGTACAACTATGTATTATTCTATGTTTCTATTGTGTCCCTGCCTTGCCGGCAGGCAGGTATGTGGTAAAAATTTTAATAAAAAACTTCTTCTTATTGTCTTTTAAGCTGCTGAGTAGTTACCTAAATTCTATATATTGTTTTCCTTTGATCTCTTCATTGTCGTGGAATACCTGTATCTTTTCAATAATGAAAACCCTTTTGATTTTGACCAGGTAATGAATACCGCTTTTGGTCATTACCTTAATTCCCTGTTTTAGTTGATTGTAGGCTTCTTTCGGATTATCAATCTTTAAAAGAATATCAACTTTCCATGATTTTCCGCCTGCCTTGCCGGTAGGCAGGTCTTCATTTTCGGAAATTCCTTCCGAAACAGAAAAGTTTTTGTATTCCGGATCAAAGGACACAAAGATGGGCATTAGCCCGCTGTTTTTTCTAAAAATAAATGTTGCCATAATTACTTATTTATAATATTTGTTTATAGTTTTGCAATGATCGCATCTGCCATCTGTTTTGTAGAAGCAGCGCCTTTATTTATAACTTCAGGACTACCTGACATTTTAAGCATGTCGTAAGCTTTGACTTTTCCCTCTGCAACCACTGCTGCGACAGATTTTCTTATACGTGCAGCCTTATCATTTTCACCAAGATGTTCGAGCATCATCACTGCCGAAAGTATCATAGCTATTGGATTTACAATGGATACAGGGTAACCGGCATACTTGGGAGCAGAGCCATGAGTAGGTTCAAAAACTGCTACTTTTTCACCAATGTTTGCGCTGCAAGCAAATCCAAGACCGCCCACCAATCCTGCAAAGCCATCGGAAACGATATCGCCGAACATATTACCGGCAACAATTACATGATAATTTTCAGGATTTTTGGTAAGCCACATCATCATTGCATCAATGTTCACGTCTTCCACACGGATACCGGTATATTCCGCTTTTGCCATATCCTGAGCCACTTTCAGCATCATGCCTGAAGTTTCACGGATAACATTAGGCTTTTCGCAAACAGTGATTTTATCAAAACCTCTTAGTTTTGCATATTCAAATGCAGCCTTCACGATTCTTATCGTATATTTTTTTGTAAAAATACGGGTAGAAATAGCCAGTTCAGGCTTCGGACACCATCCAAAGTTTTCTTTGAATTTAGGATGAGTTAAAAATGCATCATAAACCTGGTCGGAAGGATTTGTCCATTCCACACCACCATACAAACATTCGGTATTCTGACGGAAAATCATTACATCCACTTCAGGTTCTTCAATTCCGTTAGCTCCTCTGCGTATAAAGTTGAGCGGATTGCCTTTAAATGTTTTACACGGGCGCAGGCAAAGATCAAGATTGAATTTCTGACGCATGGCAACAATGGGGCTGTAATACTGTATGCCTTTTCCCTGAAGTTCAGGAGCAAGTTCAGAGGCAGCTTTGTCTTTCGGTTTGGAAGTGATAGCGCCAAACAAACCGATCTTATGTTCTTCGAGCAGTTTGATGGTTCTGTCCGGAAATGGGTTGCCTTCTTTACACCAAAATTTCCAGCCAATATCGCCGTGTACATAATTTGCTTCAAATCCAACTGTGTCAAGCACGCGGATACATTCTTCCAATACCGGTTTTCCAATGCCATCGCCGGGCATTGTTACAATAGTTCTTTTTGCCATATATTTAAGTGTTTGTTTTAAATTTATGGCTCAAAAATACAATAGAAAAGGGAAATTGCAAGGATTTTTTTTTACTTGGTATAAAATAAATGCAGTATGAATTTGGTTTGTGTTCAATTTATTTTATAGAATCAGCGAAAATCCGCTTAAATCTGCCTAATCAGCGTTGCTATTAAATTCGAATATTTAAGGATGGTATTTTTATTAATATTTTTCTCTTGTTCTACTCTTAAAACACAAGGTATTCCGGTATATTCAAGAATATAGTTCTCCGAAGATTCATTTCTTTCACCGTTGAAAACAATTCCTTTAATTGGAATTGAGCGGTTTTTCAGCGCTTCAACAGAAAGTAAAGTATGGTTAATACTTCCAATATAATTTTGAGAGACAAGAATAACTTCGGTTTCAAATTTTTTAATTAAATCTATCATCAAAAAATTCTTATTTAAAGGGACCATCAACCCACCGGCGCTTTCAATTATCAGGTGATTGGATGTTTCAGGAATTTTAAAATTATCAGGATCAATTACAATATTCTCAAGTTCTGCAGCATAATGAGGAGATGCAGGCGTTTTGAATTTATATGTTTCAGCATGAAATTTTGAAATATTATTACTCACCAAGCTTTTCACAACATCTGTATCTTTGCATTCAAGGTTGCCTGCCTGCAAGGGTTTCCAGTAATCGGCTTTCAATGCTTCAACAAATATTGCTGATACAATAGTTTTCCCCACTCCGGTGCTTATTCCTGTTATAAAATATTTTTTCATAAAAAGAAACTGTTTAAATTTTAATACAATATTATACAGGGTAATGATTTTCAACATTTACCCCGTCCCTAAAGGGTGTGTTGAAAATCAATTTGCACCCTTTAGGGTCAGGGGAAATCAAATTGATTTTCCGGAAAATTATCATATCATAACAAAATCAAATTAATAAATTTAAACAGTTTCTTTTTATTTGCTACAACGACCTTTCTATTGATTCCACAAGTCCTTTTATTTCTTCTTCCGTATTAAAAGCATGGATGCAAATTCTTAATCTTTCTTTGCCGGCAGGCACGGTAGGACTCATGATCGGACGCACGTCAAATCCTTTCTTTTGAATATTTTGTGCTGCAGCTAAAACTTTTTCATTACCGGGAATGATAATGCATTGTATAGGGCTTGTGCTTTTTAAAACATTCAATTTCCCGCTCCTGACAGCCAGTCTGGAATAAAATTTAATATTTTCATGAAGAGAATTCATCATTTTATCACTCTCTGAAAGCAAGTCGTAAGCGCATTTTATTGCAATAAGGCTGTGATAAGGCAATGCTGTTGTATAGATAAATGACCGCGCAAAATTCACTAAGTATTCTTTCAGTAATTTACTTCCAATAACTGCTGCGCCATGCGTTCCCATTGCCTTTCCATAAGTATGAACTCTTGCAAATATCTTTCCCTCAAGCATCAGATCACACACGCATCCTTTGCCCTGATATCCGAAAACACCTGTTGCATGGGCTTCGTCAACGATAAGATTTGCATTGTGATTTTCACAAAAAGCTGCTAATTCTGCGAGTGGAGCATTATCGCCATCCATGGAATACACGCTCTCAACAGCGACATAAACATTTCCTTTTGCCAGCTTAATAATTTCGTTCAGATGTTTAATATCATTATGCCTGAAAGAATAAGCTTTTGCATAACTCAGGCGAATGCCATCGCGGATGGAAGCATGAACCAACTCATCGTATAAAATAGTATCATTTCTTTTAGGAATACTTGAAAACAAGCCGATGTTGGCATCATAGCCTGAATTGAAAAGCAGCGCCGCTTCAGCATCATGATACGAAGCGATATAAGTTTCAAGGCTTTCTGCAACTGCTGAATTACCTGACAACAGGCGGGATCCCGTTGATCCTTCAAATACATGCTTGGGTTGTTTATGATTAAACTCAAGAATTTTTGCACGCAGCGAACCTGTCGAAGAAAAACCTAAATAATCGTTTGAACAAAAATCGATCAAGTCCTGCAAAACTTTCAGCGAACGAAATGAACCCTCCCTTTTCCTTTTATTCAGGGCATCTTCCAGATATTTATCAGCAGAAAACAAAGTTTATTTTAGATTTTGTTTGGGATTTATACTGTGTAATTTTGTTTATTCTATCGTTTCGGGTGGGTTATTTAAGGTGCTTCTCAATTTCTATTATGAAATTTTCAGTTTGAATAAGTAATGGAGTTACAGTTGCCTGATCGAATGCAATAAAGTCGGCATAATCCCCTTCTTGCCTCCAGTCAAATAGGTCAGAGTAGAGCTTCCCATAGTCTTTGTCAATAATGCCGGTTTTAATAAATTCAAGAAAAAATTTAGATTTACAACCATTATGAGTGTGGGTTCTGAAATTGTTTTTCAAAAGCAGAGCATTAACGGAATAGAAAGATGCATAATACAATCTGTTTATGCATGAATTCCATCTGCAGCCATCTGCTAATAAGCGAGCGTCTGCAAGTGTTTCATACGCTCTTTCTATTCGATATTTGAGTAAATCTTCAATTTTTCCAGTCATATTCTAATTCCTTCTTTTGATACATTAAAATAAAGTGGAGTAACTGAATGTTTTGTTTCCCAATCAGATTTTGAATATACAAATGTTGATATAGGCTCGCCGATCTCAAGTTCTACATCGAAAAGTTGATGTCTGTAATCCTGTTCAATTTTTCTTGATACATTTGATAGATTAAGCAGAATTAATATGTCCCAGTCAGAGTCTTGATTTGCTGTACCTCTTGCATGAGAGCCAAAAAGTATAATATCAGCATCGGGATCTTTTTCTTTGATCTTCGATTTAATCAAGCTAATAATATATTTTTCTTTTAAGTTCATTGCCTTTTTTTTACAAAGATATAAAAATTGTACGAAAGTTACAACCACTTGTTGCCAACAATCAAGACTAGCAGCAGTTTTTATTCTGTAACAATATGACCGCAATTTGATAATTTTATATATTTATTTCGATAATACTGCATTTCCTTAATCTCTATCATAGGCGTAGCTCCTTTTATCCAAAACGTTCTTAAATAGTCTTTGAAAGCTTCAAGGGTTTCCAAGTCATGCTCTTTTTTACTTAAGATTTTGCCATTTAAAGTCCATCCAATTCTTACTGGAATATTATAATATTTTTTTAATGGATTTAGTGAAGCTGTATCATTAAGATTATTAATAGTATGATCAATTTGTTGAGAAAAAACCCACCATTGGCTATAAATTTTATCATTCATTTTCAATAATTTAGTAGTAATTCCTTCATTGATGAGAGATTTTAAATCTTGTAGATATTGAATTGTTTGTTCCCTATATGATTCATTAATAAAAACACTATTATAAAGTACAGGAATAATTTTTAAATCTGCAATTTTCCAATATATGCTTTCAAGAATCAAATAATCTCCGATTAGATTAGACCTATCCTCTTTTTTTTGCAGATCCAACTGATTGGCATTAGATTCCTGTAAATTTAATAGAGTTTTAGTTTGTTTTTTTAATTCATATAGTTCAAAATTATTATTGTCAATACTTTTCTGTTGAAGTGAATTTTAATTTTTTAACTCTATTATCATAGCATTTAACTTTAGCGTATTTTCTGATGTTTTGTTTAGCAAATCCTCAAATCCTTTAACCTTAGTAACACTGAGTAGTGCAATTACGGCGATGGCCAATGAAAAAATTGCTAAAAAAGAATTCATTATGTCAAAATTAAATTTATGCTTTTTCGTTTTTTCCATCTCTTTTCTTTTAATACATCTGATTTCTATTTTTAAAAATTACTGCCAATTCCTTTATAGCTCTGATAAAATCATACTGTTACAGCTACTGTTGGTTGCTTTAGTCTGGCAAAATCAGCCTTTATTATTCATTTTTAAGATTGCTTCGGTCGTAACCTCCCTCGCAATGACGTACCGTTTGTGTAACATCAGTTAGTACGTTTTCAATACCAGTTTTTAATATCTTAATATCTTTTTATTTTCAATGAATTTCAACAAATTTCCAGTTTCTATTAATTTCAATGAATATCCTAATATCTTTTTATTTTCTAATAAGCTTTCATTCCCAGTTTTTTCAATAGTTTCAGATCATCATCCATTTCAGGATTTGGTGTTGTAAGCAGCTTTGTTCCCACAAAAATAGAATTAGCGCCTGCAAGAAAACATAATGCCTGTCCTTCTTCATTCATTTGTTTACGACCTGCAGCAAGGCAAATCATAGAAGCAGGCATTACAATTCTCACCGTTGCGATCATTCTTGCCATTTCCCAGACAGCAACAGGCGTCATTTTTTCCAAAGGAGTTCCTGGTATTGGCACCAATGTATTCAGAGGCACTGTATATGGGTGTTTCCGCATGGTTGTCAGTTTATGTATCATGGAAATCCTATCGTCTTCCGATTCACCAAGACCAATGATCCCTCCCGTACAATGTTGCACTCCCGCATCAATCAGGCGATTTATCGTTTCAAGACGTTCTTTGTATGACCTGGTAGTAATGATCTGCGGATAAAATTCATCCGAAGTATCAAGGTTATGATTGTATGCTGTAATACCTGCTTTAGCAAGACTTTCAGCTTGTTTTTCATTTATCATTCCTAACGTACAGCAAACGCTCAATCCTATTTCTTTCACTTTACTTATCATTTGCAGAAGTTCATCGAATTGTTTTCCTTCGGGAACTTCGCGCCATGATGCACTCAGGCAAACTCTTTCCACACCTTTTTCTTTTGCATCAGCAGCTTCCTTAAGAACTTCCTGAAGCGATAATGTTTTATGAGGTTGCACGCCTGTATCATATCTTGACGATTGTGCACAATAGGAACAATCTTCAACGCAAGCTCCTGTTTTGATAGAAATTAACTGACTGATCTTAATTTTTGAAGGATCATGATAACTGCGGTGTACCGATGCAGCCCTATAAACAAGATCAAGCAGCGGTGAATGATAAATTTCGCCAACTTGTTCTTTTGTCCAGTCGTAGCGGATTTCCTGCATAAGTTAATAATAATTTGCAAATTTAATAAATTATACTGAATCTTGACAGATTTGCTTGTCTGACGGCAAGGCAGGCTGAGCGAATAAGTTTGCAATATTTCGACTTCGCTCAATATCCTTGCAAACTCATTCAGCCGAAGTATAATACAGCTAATTATTTATTTTGTACAATCAAAATAATATTTAGCCGGAATCATAAATTTTGCATTAACTTTGTTAATTATGTTCTGTGTTGTTTCAATATTGCTTGATGCTGTCCCGAAATGAAGTGCGGTAATCAAAGGGAAACGCCTATTAATCAAAGAAATCTGAAATGCGAATCGATATTCTTACCATATTCCCCGAAATGTTTGATGGACCTTTTAGTCACTCAATTATTAAAAGAGCAAAAGAAAAAGGTGTTGCGGAAGTTTTCACTCACAACATCAGGGATTATGCCACCAACAAACATAAAAGCGTAGATGATTATCCTTTTGGCGGTGATGCCGGAATGGTGATGATGATTGAACCTATTGCTCTTTGTATTGAAGATTTAAAATCCGAAAGAGAATACGATGAAGTGATCTACATGAGTCCTGACGGTGAATTGCTTGATCAAAAGCTGGCAAATAAATGTTCTCTTTATAACAACATCATCATTCTTTGCGGGCATTACAAAGGTATTGACGAACGCATCCGGGAACATTTCATTACAAAAGAAATATCTATAGGCGATTATGTATTAAGTGGCGGAGAGCTTGCTGCTGCTGTATTTTGCGATAGCATCATTCGCCTGATTCCTGGCGTTCTCAATGACGAAACCTCTGCCCTTTCCGATTCCTTCCAGGATAATCTTCTCTCACCTCCGGTTTATACAAGACCTGCAGATTTCAGAGGATGGAAAGTTCCTGAAATACTTTTATCAGGAAATGAAAAACTCATTAAAAATTGGCAATTGGAACAAGCCGTAGAACGCACAAAAGCCAAAAGACCAGACTTGTTAAGTGGACAAAAAGAATAGTTTTTTTTAGGCTAAATATTATTTTGATGTGCTGGAATAAATATAAAGATTCCTCGCTTTGCTCGGAATGACAATTTATTTGCATTCCCACAAAAAATATAAAAGCTGTCATTCCGAGTGGAGTGAAACGAAATGAGGAATCTTATACATAGCACATGTTATTGTTGAAATGAGAATAACTTGCTCCCGCAAGGCTTTCACAAAATTATTGCCCATTTCAACAACACAAATAAAAAAAATAATCCAATCTTTGTAGCACATCAAAATAATATTTAGCCTTTTTTTATAAATTTTGCAAATAATTAAAATTTAATATATAAATTTGCACCCCGTTTTTAAAGGAGATTATTTAAAATCAAGAAGTCATGAAGGCAGAAATAATAAAACAAATTGAGAATGAGCTGATGCCAAAAAAGGATTTGCCGGCATTTAAAGCAGGTGATACCATTACGGTTCATTATAAGATTATCGAAGGTAATAAGGAACGTATTCAGCAGTATCAGGGCGTTGTGATTCAGCGTTCAGGTTCAGGTGCAACCGAAACTTTTACAGTCAGAAAAATTTCAGGTAACATCGGTGTCGAAAGAATATTCCCCGTCAGGTCACCCTTTATTGAAAAAATTGATTTGAATAAAAAAGGCGTTGTAAGAAGAGCCAGGATATTTTACATCCGCGGACTTAGAGGCAAAAAGGCTCGTATCAAAGAAAAGAGAATGTAAGGTTTATACCCAATGATATGTCAAATTGAAGATGAAGCATATCAAAAGTTCCCGCATGTGCGGGATGAAGCAATCTTATCATTGTGTGTCAATAGATTATTCACAAATCATTTTATACTATCGAATTGTTTTCTATTGGTTCACAAGCACAAACAAGGTTTCTGTCACCGTAAGCATCATCGATTTTTGATACTGTAGGCCAGTATTTATCATTTTTAAGATTTTCTACCGGAAAAGCTGCTTTTGTTCTGGAGTAAGGCGCTGTCCATTCGTCAGCTATTGCAACTTTGAGGGTGTGTGGCGCTTTTTTGATAACATTATTTGCTTTGTCAGCTTTACCTTCTTCTATTTCACGTATTTCCTGCCTGATGGCGATCATAGCTTCGCAAAACCTGTCGAGTTCAGATAAAGATTCACTTTCGGTAGGTTCAACCATTAAAGTTCCGTGAACAGGAAAAGCGACAGTTGGCGCATGGAAGCCATAATCCATAAGCCTTTTCGCAATATCAATCGCTTCAATATCCGCAGTCCTTTTAAATGAATTACAGTCGAGTATCATTTCGTGAGCAACACGATTTTTTATTCCTGTATAAAGGATTGGATAGTGAACTTCGAGTTTTGTTTTCAGATAGTTTGCATTAAGAATAGCCATTTTAGTTGCTATCGCCAAGCCATCGCTCCCCATCATTTTGATATAGCCATAAGAAATGGGCAATATCATTGCGCTGCCGAAAGGCGCCGCCGAAACCGCTGAAATACCTTTATCACCACCTGTTTTAACAAGCGGATGGGAGGGAAGGAAAGTCACCAGATGTTTAGCAACACCAATAGGACCTTCGCCCGGGCCACCTCCTCCATGAGGGATTGCGAATGTTTTATGAAGGTTAAGATGACAAACGTCGGCGCCAATAATTCCAGGATTGGTAAGTCCTACCTGTGCATTCATGTTTGCGCCATCCATGTATACCTGTCCGCCATTATCGTGAATGACCTTAATGATCTCAAGAATATCTTCTTCAAACACACCATGCGTGGAAGGATATGTTACCATTAATGCAGAAAGCTTGTCCTTATATTGCTGCGCTTTTTCTCTAAAGTCGTTTATATCGATATTTCCTTTTTCATCGCACTTCACCACAACCACCTGCATCCCTGCCATTACAGCGCTTGCAGGGTTGGTTCCATGGGCAGAGGCAGGGATAAGCGTTACAACTCTTTGATGCTCTCCTCTGCTCAGGTGATAAGCTCTTATAACCATTAGTCCTGCATATTCGCCTGCCGCTCCTGAATTAGGCTGGAAAGAGATGCCTGCAAAGCCTGTTATTGCGCAAAGGTCTTTTCCCAGTTCTTCTATTAATTCATAATATCCTTTCGCCTGATCTGCCGGAACAAAGGGGTGAATAGCGCCGAATTCAGGCCAACTAAGGGCAAATAATTCTGCAGCAGCGTTTAGTTTCATGGTGCAACTTCCAAGAGGTATCATTGAACGGTTAAGCGAAAGATCCTTCACTTCAAGCTTTTTAATATACCTCATCATTTCTGTTTCGGAATGATGCGAATTAAAAACAGGGTGTTGAAGGAATTTGCTGTTTCTTAACAGATTTGGCGGAAGATCGCTTAAACCGGCACATTCAGCAATTTCTGCGAATGGTTTACAATTTGCACCGGCAAATATTTTTAAAATCACATTTAAATCAGCAATATCAGTTGTTTCATCCACACTAATGCCAACAAGTTTTTCAGAAATATAACGAAAATTCATTTCATGTTCAAGAGCCGACTTGCAGATCATTTCAGCAGAAACAGCATCAGGAAGAATTATTTTGAGCGTATCGAAGAAAAATTCATTTTCCTGTTTGTATCCTGATTTCTGTAATTCTGCCGAAAGGATGCGTGCATTTTCATGAATATCTTTAGCTATTTCTTTCACTCCTTTAAAGCCGTGATATATGGCATACATGCCTGACATGATTGCAAGAAGCACCTGCGATGTGCAGATATTTGAAGTTGCTTTTTCTCTCTTAATATGTTGCTCTCTTGTCTGGAGAGCCATGCGCAACGCCCTGTCGCCGTTAGCATCCACAGATACGCCAATGATCCTGCCGGGCATATTCCTTTTAAAAGCTTCCTTTGTAGCAAAATACCCTGCATGCGGTCCGCCGAAACCCATAGGTAATCCGAATCTTTGCGTAGACCCTATTACCACATCGGCGCCCCATTCTCCGGGAGGAGTGAGCAAAGCAAGACTCATCAGATCGGCGGCCACAGCCACAGAAGTATTATTTGTATGAGCCTTTTTCACAAAATCAGCGTAATCGTTCACCTTTCCGCTTTGCGTAGGATACTGAACAATAGCGCCAAATATTTTATCGTTAAAAGTAAAATCTAAATGTTTACATATAATCAATTCAATACCCAAAGGAGCAGAGCGGGTTTTCAATACATCAATGGACTGTGGGAACAGGTCTTCAGAAACAAAAAACCGGTTTGCACCCCGTTTTACCGCATCTCTTGAGCGCACGTTGAACAGCATGATCATGGCTTCGGCAGCGGCTGTAGCTTCATCAAGCAAGGACGCATTGGCGATTTCCATACCCGTCATATCAATGATCATCGTTTGGAAATTCAGAAGAGCTTCCAACCTACCCTGCGAGATCTCAGCCTGGTATGGTGTGTAAGCAGTGTACCAACCCGGGTTTTCAAGTATGTTTCGTTGAATGACGCAAGGTGTGATGGTATTGTAATAACCAAGCCCGATAAATGATTTGTAAATTTTATTTTTTGAACCGATTTTCTTCAGATGAGAGATATACTCATACTCATTGATACCTTTTGACAGTGTTAATGACTCTTTCATCCGGATAGATTGAGGGATGGTTTCTGCTATTAAAGCATCAACTGATTTTACGCCAACAACTGCCAGCATTTTTTCTATTTCTTCACTTTCGGGTCCTATATGACGGCCTATAAAATTATCTTTGATCATGATCTTATTATATAAATTATTAACACCATTAATTTTTGTGCAAATATAGGAGTTATACTCGAAACGGGATAAATTTGTACATTTGTTAAATAAGTTATAGGGTATATGGAAATAGGGTATAAGGAAATAAAATAATTGAAAATGATAGCTTTAAAGCTCCCTATGCCTTATGCCTTATACCTTATACCTTATACCTTTATACCTCTATACCTCTTATAAAATGAAAGGTTTTATGCCGTTTACAGTATAATTTTTTTTTTAAGAATTCATCGGAATTTTTATTCAACAACCAAAGCAGCGTAATGCTTTACTTTTCAGAGGTTTTTGTTAAGTTGTGATTAAATTTACAGAAAACTCCATAGAAAATATGCAAAATATGTCGTTCTTTGCTTAACTAACACAAGAAATTTTATTATATTTACAATATTAATATTTGGTTAATGATGAAGCAGGTTATATATGCAATTCTTTTTGTTGTTATTTTGATGAACCCAACCTTTGCGTGGTCTCAGGATACTATCAATCTGCTTAATGGAAAGCAAATTGCTGCAAAAAGCATTTATCAGGATACTAATAGTACTATATTAAAATACGATATTCTTAAAAAGACTATGCAGGGAGTAGTAGTAACCTTGTCTATTTCAGGCAATAGTATTATGTTAAAATACGATATTCTTAAAAAGGACAAAATAAGGCGAAAAACATTGGGTCTTCTGGATATTTTTTCAATAGATTTTGCGACGAATGAACATAAAATACTTTACAGCCAAGATTCTGCACTTGGATTCGAACGTTCAATCAGCCAAATGGAGGCATACATTTATGGTGAAAGAGAAGCCATTAAAAACTATAAAGCTCCATGGGTGACAATTGGCGGTGTTGCGGCTGGTTTTGTACCTACTACTTTTTATTTAAATTTTTACGGATTATTAGCTCCGGTGGTTTATGGTGTCGGAATCGGTATTATTACCCCAAAAGTAAAAACTTTGGATAACGTAAGTTCTGCCTTGAAAAACGATAAGAATTTTCTTGATGGTTATAAAAACGTTGCCATACGGAAAAAACTAAAGAATGCAATACTTGGAGCTGTTGCAGGAATTGCTGTTGCAGGAATTGTTTCTACAATTATAAATGCCAATTAATAATACCGATTTTGCACATTCAATATAGTTTCCCGAAGGTTCGGGATAAGTTTTTAAATTTTGATAAATATTAAAGTCAATGGTTTGAGGTTCATTGCAATTGGTTTAGTAAAAGGTCTATTGTTATTGGGTTTTCCTAAAACCATAACCCAAAAACCAAACCGACAGCTATAGACCACAAACAAAAAACCCATCAAATAATAATGCATTTTATTTCAGTGCATAGTATAGCATCGGCATTATTTCTTTATTCTCATAGCGTAGAATGACCTCCATACAAAGGTCAAAGCGATGATAAAAAAGATTCCGCCAACATAAGGCGCATACTGTCTGAAGCTTTCTGAAATAGCTATTTCCATAGCAAGTAAACCAAAGAGGGTGGTGAACTTAATTATTGGATTCAGGGCAACAGAAGATGTATCTTTAAAAGGATCGCCAACAGTATCGCCAATAACAGTTGCATCATGTAAGGGAGTACCTTTTTCTTTTAAATCCACTTCTACAACTTTCTTTGCATTGTCCCATGCACCTCCGGCATTAGCCATAAATATCGCCTGAAACAATCCAAAAACGGCTATAGATATTAAGTAACTCACAAAGAATGATACAGGAGCGGAAATTTTTGCTTTTTCAACAATATCAGAAACATTACTAATATCGCCTGGTGCAGAAAAGAATGCGAAAGCCAAAGCAAAAGAAAAAATACCGATAAAAATATTGAACATCCCTTTTTGAGCATACTGTGTACAAATTTTAACTACTTCCTTTGATTTTTCAACATCTGCTTTTTTAGGGGCGTTGGGATCAAGATTGATGTTTTTCTTAATATACTCTACTGCACGGTGTGCGCCTGTTGTAACTGCCTGCATAGATGCGCCGGTAAACCAGTAAATAACAGCGCCTCCTGAAATAAATCCAAGAATAGAATATGGATTTAAAAGGTTTAAAATTTGTTCGGGTTGAACGCCTAATACGTTTCGAATAACCAGAATCAGGGAAAAGATCATTGTAGTAGCGCCTACCACCGCAGTGCCTATCAAAACAGGTTTAGCAGTAGCTTTAAAAGTGTTACCGGCGCCATCATTGGCTTCCAGATAATGTTTTGCTTTTTCAAAATCCGGTTTAAATTTAAAATCTCTTTCTATTTCCGCAGAAATATTTGGATTTTCTTCTATTAAAGAAAGTTCATATACTGATTGAGCATTATCGGTAACAGGTCCATAACTATCAACGGCTATTGTAACAGGGCCCATTCCTAACATTCCAAAAGCAACTAATCCAAATGCAAAAATAGAAGGATATATCATAAAGTCCCCAAGTCCATAAGTACTTGCATAATAAGCGCCAAACATTAATCCCAGAAATATCATACCTTTCCAGAAAGCGCTGAAATTACCTGCAACCAAACCTGATAATATAGTTAGAGATGCGCCTCCTTCACGTGAAGCAGTTACAATTTCGTTAACGTGTTTTGATTTAGTACTTGTAAATATTTTAGTAAATTCAGGTATCAGTGCAGCGCCTAAGGTACCAAAACTAATAATAGTTGACAGAATAACCCACAAATTAGCAGAAGTTGCACCAATATCTGTTGATGGTCCTATCATTAAATAACTAACAACAAAAGTAACAGCAATAGAAAGAAGAGATGTTATCCAAACAAGGTGGGTAAGTGGTTGTTCAAAATCGATATCATCTTTTTTACTGTAGAGTGATTCACTAAGGAATCTATTAATCCAAAATGAAACAATAGAAGTTATCACCATTAAAATACGCATAACAAATATCCATGTAAGCAATTCTGTTTGATATTCAATAGATGTAACAGCCAGCACAATAAAGCTGATCAGTGCAACACCTGTTACGCCATAAGTTTCAAAGCCATCGGCTGTCGGTCCTACGCTGTCGCCTGCATTGTCGCCGGTACAATCAGCAATTACACCAGGGTTGCGGGGGTCATCTTCACCTATTTTGAAAACAACTTTCATCAAATCGGAACCAATATCAGCTATTTTAGTAAAAATACCACCGGCAATACGTAATGCAGATGCGCCAAGCGATTCACCAATTGCGAACCCTATAAAACTGGCGCCGGCTAATTCTCTGGGAACAAATAATAAAATGGCAAGCATCATAATCAACTCGACACAAACCAACATAACACCTATACTCATTCCGGCATCAAGTGGAATATTTAATAATTTTAAAGGTTTACGTTCAAGTGAAGCAAAAGCCATACGGCTATTTGCTAATGTATTCATCCTTATTCCAAACCACGCTACTCCATAAGAACCTAAAATACCTACTACTGTCCATGATAAAATTAATGCAACACCGCCAAAGCTTTGTTCTTGTATAAATCCAAAGTAAAATGCAACACAAGCTGCAATAAAAACAAACAAAATCATTAAAAATTTACCTTGTTGGATCAAATAAGTTTTACATGTTTCAAATATTACTTTTGAAACATCCAACATTGAAGCGTGAGCTTTGAGTTTTTTAACTTTCATGAACTGATAAAGTCCGAACCCCAAACCCAATAGACAAACAACAAATCCCCACATTAAAAGGTTATTCTGATGAGAACTAAGTCCTGGAATTTTTAAATCAGCCTCACTTGCAAATGTTGTAAAAGGCAATAATACCGACAAAAACGCAACTGTTTTTTTCATATATATTTAGTTTTTACGCTTATTAATTTCCGGCAAAGTTATAAAAGTATTTTTACAATTAAAGGCTAAATATTATTTTGATCCCGACAAATCGGGACAAGTTGTGCTATGTAAAAGATTCCTCATTCCGTGGGATTTACACTGAACGAAGTGAATATACTCCATTCGGAATGACAGCCCGAGCTATGCCTGCCGAAGTGGCAACGCAGGCAGGGAAGTTTGAGAAAAGATATTGATGTTAAAGCACCTTTTGAGGCAGTGGAAACCTGCCACGCCGTCAGGCAGGAATGGTACGAACTAAAACCGGAAATATTTAAAGAAAATAGTTTGCAGTTCAAACAAAAAGTATTATCGTTGCATTATCAAACTTTACCCCGTAGGGCATTGGTTTTTGTCCAACGGGGTAAACCAAAACAAGATTGCCTGCCTGTCGGCAGACAGGTTTAACTCAATCCCGATAATTATCGGGATGAACTTAGCGGAGCGATTTCACGAACCCCATTGAAAATAAACAATAATAGTGAGTAAACTTGATATCTAAAAGTATGAACAGTATTTTTTTTTGCATTTGCTTTTTCCCTGTATTTCTGTTTTCTCAAAATATCACACAAACTGTACGCGGTACGGTTACTGATAAAACAACAAACTCGCCACTTATCGGTGCAAGTGTGATTATTCCTGATTCCGGTAAATTGACAGGTTCAACAACCGATATGAATGGAAATTTCAGGATTGAGAAAGTTTCTGTTGGCCGCGTAAACATCAAGATAACCTACATTGGATATAACGAAGTCATACTTAACAATCTCAATCTAAGCGCCGGCAAGGAAATGGTTCTTGATATTCAGATGGAAGAGAAAATCATCACGGGCAAAACGGTTGAAATAAAAGGAACCGCTGATAAATCTTCCACCATTAACAAAATGACAACTGTAAGCTCCAGAAGCTTTACTGTTGAGGAAACCGAAAGGTATGCGGGATCATTGAACGATGTTTCCCGTATGGCATTCAATTTTGCCGGAGTCAATGGGAGCAATGATTCAAGGAACGATATCATCATTCGCGGGAACTCACCTTCGGGCTTATTGTGGAGGCTCGATGGCGTGGATATTCCCAACCCCAATCATTTTGCTTCCTTTGGAACTACAGGCGGACCAATCTCTATCTTAAATAATACGACCTTGTCCAATTCCGATTTCATGACTGGAGCTTTCCCCGCCGAATATGGAAATGCTGTTGCGGGAGCCTTTGATCTTAAAATGAGAAACGGTAACAACGAAAAACATGAATTCCTCGGGCAAATTGGTTTTAACGGCTTAGAGGTGGGAGCTGAAGGCCCTATTTCAAAAAAGAATGGTTCGTCATATCTCATCAATTACAGGTATTCGACACTGGTTTTGTTTGATTACCTGGGTATGGATTTTGGGGCAAACGGAATTCCCTATTACCAGGATGTTACTTTTAAGTTTAATTTTCCTAAAACAAAAATCGGAAGTTTTTCTGTTTTCGGGATAGGTGGATTAAGCGATATTGAATTATTCGACAGCAAAAAAGATACAAGCAAAGAAAAGCTGAATTTCTACGGAGGCGAAGGATTCGATATTACAAACAGTTCGGATGTAGGCGTTGCAGGCCTTTCACATACTTATGTTTTTAATAATACGACGTATTCGAAACTGACTATCGCTTCCACCTATCACCGCTTTGCCACTTTAATTGATTCGATCTCTCCGGCCGACCACGGAAAAACAGCATGGTACAGGAATGATTTCAATGAGTACAAATGGTTCGCTTCGTTCTTTATTAACAAAAAAATAAATTCCCGCCATAATTATAAGATCGGATTTCTGGCTTCCGATTTTAATTTCGACCTCACCGATAGCGTTTACATTTCCAGTGTGAACCGTTTCCGCACCATTACCAATTTTCACGGGAGCACTTACCTTATACAGCCTTATTTGCAATGGCAGTTCAAGCCCACTGATCGGCTTGTTTTTAATGCCGGTGTTCATTCCCTGTATTTTACTTTGAACAATACGTATTCCATAGAACCCAGGCTGGGTATGAAGTGGAATTTTACTCCATTGCAGACCATAAGTTTAGGTTACGGCATGCATGGGCAAACCATGCCTATTACTGTATATTTCGGACAACTTGAAATGCCTGACGGATCTTATGTAAGAATGAACGAAAACCTGGGTTTGCTTGGAAGCCAGCATCTTGTTCTGGGCTACGATTTATCAATAAACGAATTTTCAAGGCTTAAAACTGAAACCTATTTTCAGTACATTACAAATGCTGCGGTAAATGCACATGATAAAGATGAATATTCCATTCTCAACCAGGGTGCTGATTTTGGGGTGTGGTCACCTGATACGCTTAACAATAAAGGGACAGGCAAAAACCTGGGCGTCGAAATTACACTTGAACGCTTCCTGAAAAAAGGGTTTTATTATCTGTTCACTTCTTCGATTTATAAATCTACGTACAGGGGCAGCAACAATATAGAACACAATACCGCTTTCGACGGGAATTATACTTTTAACCTGCTTGCCGGAAAAGAATTTATTCTGCTCAGCAAAAAGAATAAAGCTATAATGAGTCTCGTGTTCGATATTAAAACTACCTATGCCGGAGGGAAACGCTATACACCTTCTTATTCCGAACTCGATCCGTATACCGGGTTTACGCAATACCGGCAGATGTTTGAATGGGAAAAGGCCTATTCCAAAAAATACAAAGATTACTCCCGCACCGATTTAAAGATCACCTTTAGAAGAAACGGGAAAAAAATTACACAGGAATGGGCTCTCCACATTACCAACACGTTTGATCAGCATAATATACTTACTGAAACCTTCAATAAAAAAAACGGGAACAAATCGTTCTCATATCAGCTAGGACGCATGTTTATCCCGCTTTATCGCATAACCTTTTAAAACGGAAGAAAACAAATTAATAAAAATAATTATGAAAATTGAAATATCTTTTGCCGGAAATAAAAAAGTAAATGCAAATGTAAACGGGTGTATTGTTAAAACGGATCAGCCATTAAAAGCAGGTGGCGATGGAAATGATCCAACACCATTCGAATTATTTTTTGCTTCATTAGGAACTTGCGCAGGAATATTTGTCAAAACATTTTGCGATCAAAGGAAGCTGCCGACAGATAATATCAGGCTCGTCGAACATATAGAAACAGATCCAATTAATCATACCATTTCTAAAATAAAAATAGAGATCATTCTTCCACCCGATTTTCCTGAGAAATATAAAAACGCTGTTATCAATGCAGCCGACCTGTGTGCAGTAAAAAAACTGATACAAAATCCTCCGAAATTTGAAATTTTTGTAAATACTGAAGGGCACCTCTAAAAACCGCATCGTCATTGCGAACCATCTCGCCTCGCTGCGAAGCGGGGAGGAACGAAATGGGAAGCAATCTTATGTAGTGTGCTTCCCTGCCCGACCACGTCAGTCAGGCGGGAATGTTGAGATTGCTTCGGTCGTTCCGATAGCTATCGGAACTCCCTCGCAATGACGTTCTAATTGAGTTTTTAGAGAAGTCCTGAATAACACCAGAAAAATATCAATGAATTTGATTTTAATTTTGTTTAATTCAAAAATCACATTTACTTTTGCCATTCAAATTATAGCGAACATTAAAATGGACGACGGACCTGCGAGATACATGTTAATTTATATATCCCGAATATAGAGGGATTTTTGTTCGCTTTTTGCAAACGACAAATCCTTCTGTATTTATAAAAAGAAGGAGGCGCATAATGACTGCACAAATCACATTTTATTTAAGTCAGATTATTGGCGTTAAAATATATAATGCTGATGGTGACTGTATCGGGAAAATTTATGATGTACTTGTGTATTCCGACCGCAAGATGGTCACACAGGAAGAATCATTCAGGCCAATGATAGTGGCTGTTAAAACAAGGATAGATGGCAAAGTGCGCTTCCTGAATTTTTCTCATTTTGAAATTTCCCGGATTGAAAAAAAGATCATTTTCTCGTGTAAAAAAATCGTTAATCTTACTGAAAAAGAATTTGAAAACACTTTACCTCTTGTTAAAAATGTTTTGGATAAACAGATTGTTGATATTAATGGACGAAAGCTTGTAAGGGTAAATGATGTGAGGCTCGTTACTGTTCATTCAGGAACGTATGCCATTGCCGTTGATATTGGCACTGAGGGTTTACTGCGCAGAATAGGTATTTCAGAACCTATTAAAAAACTTCTTAATATCACAAAAGGGAATATTCCCTCTAATTTTATTTTGTGGGATGATGTGGAAACAATTGACGATTCAAACTTCAACATCAAACTTTCAAGCCCTTCATCTAAACTTCATACTCTGCACCCTTCCGACCTTGCAGACATTATTGAAGATATGGGTAAAACATCAAGAACCAATGTATTTAAATCACTTGATGAAGAACAAGCTGCTGATGTTTTGGAAGAACTCGAACCTTATGCGCAGGCGCAGATTATCGAAAGCCTGGAATTAGAAAAAGCCGCTGATGTTCTTGAGAAAATGCCTGCCGACGAAGTTGCCGACCTTTTTGATTCCCTGGAAAACGAAAAAATAGAGATGCTTCTCAATGAAATGGACAAAGAATCTTCTGCAGAAGTTAGAGAATTGTTAGCGTATTCAGGGCATGAGGTCGGGAGTCTTATGACAACAGACTACCTATCGTTCAAAGAAACAATGACTGTTGAAGAAACGCTCAATGAGTTGCGAAAACAGAAGCCTGAAGCCGATATGATGTATTCACTTTTCATAACAGACAAAAATGATAAGTTAGTTGCAACGGTATCTCTTAGAGACCTGGTTGTATCAGAGCCGAAGGTAACACTTGACAAGATCATGCAAAAGGATATGATCACCGTTTTTGATGATGACAAGGTTGATTCACTTGCTGAGATCATTTCTAAATACGACCTTTTGGCAATACCTGTTACCGACAGGCAAATGAAAATGGAAGGCATGGTAGTTATTGATGACATTGTGGAAGACCTACTCTATAAGAGGAAAACCAAATAATAAATAATATACTTTGCGCTGGATAAAACATACATTACAATAGGTATAAGGGGATAGAGGAATAGAGGTATAAGGTATAAGGCATAAGGCATAAGGTATAAGGTATAAGATATAAGGTATAAGGCATACAAACCCTATACCTTTATAACTTTATACCATATACCTATTATGTGCAAATTTGTCCCGTTTAGTATAAATGAAATTATAGCTCGTGCTGAATTATAAGAATTTTAACAGAAGAAGAAAGAATATTTTTCGGAATATAGTTCTGTTCCTTGCAATACTTGGACCCGGAATTATTACGGGAAGTGTTGATAATGACGCCGG